>OGUP01000242.1_pt1 | contig 35544 bp, 35 predicted proteins | sample 1553661 | NCBI WGS metagenome assembly OGUP01 (sample SAMEA2580026, study PRJEB22360) | human gut metagenome | biome: human gut; feature: human-associated habitat; material: faeces | place: Denmark | collected 2008/2010
ATCTCGACCTTGTCAAGTGGTGCGAGAACGCATACAAAAATGGCTGGGGTTATGTGTACGGCGGTTACGGTCAGGTCTGCACAAAACAATATCTCGACCAACAGGCGTCGTTGTTTCCCGGAAATAACGAGGCAGGCGGTGAAATGCGACAGGTCGGAGAGAAGTGGCTCGGCAAGAGAGTATGCGACTGCATAGGCTTGATAAAATCATATGCTTGGTACAACTCTGACAGCGGAGAAATTGTAGCAGGTTCAAACGGGTTTACGGATTGCGGTGCAAATTCTATTTGGAACAATGTTACAGAAAGCGGTCCGATTTCAAGTATGCCCGACACACCCGGACTTGCTGTCTGGATGGACGGTCACATCGGTGTATATGTTGGCAACGGAGAAGTTATCGAAGCACAGGGCACAGCCTACGGAGTTGTCAAAACTCAGCTCTCAGGGCGAGGATGGACGAAGTGGCTGAAGATACCGAATATAAAATATGTGGAGGTAAAATCAAAATGAAGAAAACAAGCGTAAGCATAATGTACGATGATGAAAAGCTGAATGCAATCAGGCTGTATATGTCACAGCGTGATTTGGATTTCAAGGAAGAGCTTGAAAAATCTGTGGACGCTCTGTACGCAAAATATGTCCCTGCAAATGTCAGGGAGTTCATTGATATGAAAGATTCACAGGTGAAAACACCCAAGCCTAAAAAGCCAAAGCCACAGGAAGAAAATACCGAGGTGGTAACTTGAAAAATCAAAACTTCGGAATAGAAATTGAAATGACCGGCATCACTCGCAGTACTGCGGCGAAAGTGATTGCCGGTTATTTTCATACAGACGCAACTCATGTCGGCGGTTGCTACGATGCGTATTCTGTCCGTGACAATGACGGCAGGATGTGGAAGATTATGCGTGACGCAAGTGTCCATTGTGAAAACCGTTCAGGACAGAATGCAAGCTCTCTGTACTCGGTAGAGTTTGTCACTCCCATTTGTAACTATGATGATATAGAAACTATACAGGAACTTGTCAGAAAGCTTCGTGGTGCAGGAGCGAGAGTCAATTCAAGCTGTGGTCTCCATTGCCATATAGATGCGTCAAGACATACTCCTAAAACACTTCGCAACATAGTAAACATTATGGCGGCTAAAGAGGATTTGCTCTACAAGGCATTGAAAGTGAATGTGTCAAGGGAACATTACTGTCAGAAGATGGACACACGTTTCCTTGATGAAATCAATAACCGTCCTCCGATGTCAATGGAGCAGATAAAATCAATGTGGTATGACGGCGAGGATTACAGTTACAGACATTATGATGATACTCGCTACCACGCACTGAATCTTCACAGCGTGTTCTACAAGGGTACGATTGAATTTCGTCTATTCAATTCCACTTTACACGCAGGAGAAGTAAAGTCAGCGATTCAGCTTTGCCTTGCAATCAGTCATCAGGCTTTAATTCAGAAGTCAGCAAGACACGCTAAAACTCAGTCGGATAATGAAAAGTACACTTTCAGAACTTGGCTTTTGAGATTGGGCTTGATAGGTGACGAGTTCAAAACAGCTCGTCATCATCTTCTAAAAAATCTAGATGGCAACATTGCATGGAAAGATCCTGCACAGGCTGAAAAACAAAAGGAAAGGCTTGCTCAAAAACGAGCCGCAGAACTTAATAACACAAACGAAAATATAAATATCAACGAACCCGAAGTCAATCCTGCTTCAAATGATGAGCAGGAAGATACTTCGGGTTTTGCTATGAGTATGTAAGGAGAGAAATCTATTATGAGTAAAAAATTATACATTGCTTATGGGAGTAACCTCAATCTTAAACAGATGAAATACCGTTGCCCCACAGCCAAACTTGTGGGAAAGGGTATAGTCGAAAATTACGAATTACAGTTCAAAGGTATGCCTCACTGTTCCTATGCGACAATCGCACCTTGCATCGGCAAGTCTGTTCCTGTTGCACTGTGGGAGCTTCAGCCGAGAGATGAAAAACTCCTTGACCGCTACGAGGGTTATCCATCCCACTACTTCAAGCAGGATTTGCCTGTGAAATTGAATAACGGTTTGGAACTTACTGCAATGGTTTACATTATGAATCTTAAGCAGGATTTCGGCTTGCCAAGTGCAAGCTATTACGATACAGTATCGCAAGGTTATAAGGACTGCGGTTTTGATATGAAAGTTTTAAACGAAACCGTAAATGACAGTGCAGAGAAATTCTACGATAACCTTGAACAGAACAACCTGTTTGATTCACCTGATGAAGATATGGGAATAGGTGGCATGAGTTTATGAACGAGAGAAAGAAATTGAAAAAGCAACTCGCCGAAAAATATATTTTCAAAATGTATTTGTCGGTGAACGATGTCAAAAAATTACTTTGTGAAAATCCAAAGGACAAGCACGACACTCTTTTTGCTTCACTCACAGTCGGCTGTGTAAAAATCAATGCTGTTGTATTTCCGACACCCGATAAAATGTTCCTCGGCTTTGATATTCTTGTAAAGGACAAACCCAAGAGTGAAGAATGGATTTGCTATGACACTTTGAGTGATGAAATCAGGTTATCCCCTCGCAGTATTGAACAGGCTATGTTTGATGTTTTGAACCGTGAAGTCAAGGAGTACGGACTGTCGTATACCGAGTGCAATTTTGAAGTAATAAACGGCAAAGTGATTAAGTAATGAATTACGGCAGTATTCTCGCCACATTCGCCCTGTGTCGGCTTTTAAACAATAAGTCGGGAAAGTATCCGAATTCAAAGAAAAAATGAAACAGGGCGGTTTGTGGCAAGGTGTGAAAAATCGGAGTTACGGCAATTCGGGCAGTTTTTCAAGGGTGGAATTTTAAGCAGGATAAAGGCGTATTCCGTGCAAGCACGGATTCGCCGAAACACACCGACCGGCAACGCCGTTCGGGGATTTTCAAAGGTGTTACTTTATTCTGAATGTGTTACCGCTTGTATTCCAAACTGCCCGATTTTCCGATTTCAAGAGGTTTTCTCTGAATACCAGAAGTGTTACTGAAAGGAAAGGTGAAAAATGGACAACGACTCAAAAAGAATAGGGCTGTATATCAATCAAGATTTACTCAAAGCTTGTGACAATGCTATAGAGCAAAGCAACGCAACATCTCGAAGTGAGTTTATTTCCAACGCAATAGAATTTTACATTGCTTGGCTCAACTCGAAGAATGTAAGTCGAGTGCTTACTCCTGCACTTGAATCTGTCATCAGTTCAAAAATTATTGATACAGAGGATAGGATTGCAAGAGTGCTGTTCAAGCAGGGAGTAGAACTCGCAATGCTTATGCATGTTGTTGCGGCGACCAATGATATTACCGAAGATCAGCTGAGAGATTTAAGAAAAATATGTGTTGATGAGGTCAAACGAAACAGCGGAAAATATAAATTTGATGATGCTGTAAGGTTTCAGAAAGGGTAAGCTATGCCGAGAATTATTATGAAATCACCGTACATCAAACCGAATTCTAAAACTCATATCGGGAATTATGTTTCATACATTGCGACTCGTGACGGAGTTGAAAAGGCTGACAGCACACAAAAGTTTATGGAAACAACCGAAAGACAAAAACAGATTATTAAGAAATTGCTTTCTGATTATCCCGATTCAAAGGACTTGTATGAGTATCAGGATTATCTTGATAAGTCGAACAGAGGTAATGCAGATGAATTAATTTTGCGGATTGCCGAAACCCATGCAGAACTATTCGGTGATCGTGAGAAATATGTAAACTACATTGCACAGCGCCCGAGGGTTGAGAAAATTTCTTCACACGGCTTATTTACCGATGACGGTGTGCCGATAGTTTTATCTAATGTGCAGAAAGAGGTTGCAGAAAGCAAGAGTAATGTATGGACTCATATCATTTCTCTAAAGCGAGAAGATGCGGAAAGGCTGGGCTACAACAACGCAAAAGCTTGGATGAATCTAATTCGTTCACAGCGAAATATGATAGCGGAGAATATGAAAATCGCTCCCGAAAATTTCAGATGGTATGCGGCATTTCATAATGAAGGACACCATCCTCACATTCATATGATTGCATATTCAACAAAGCCGAACGAAGCGTATCTGACTGAAAAGGGCATTGAAAATATTAAATCAAATCTTGCAAAGGTAATCTTCCGTCAGGACTTGATAAGTATTTATCAGAAGCAAACCGAACATAGGGATAAGCTCCGTGCTGAGGCTCGTGACATTGTAGAGGATTTGGCTTCAAAAATAAGTTCTGAAATATATATCAGCGCATCAATTCAGCACAAGCTGTTGGAGCTTGCCGACAGGCTTTCAAAAACGAAAGGCAAAAAGGTTTACGGCTATCTCAAGCCTGAAGTAAAAGCACTTGTGGATTCTATTGTTGAAGAACTTGCCAATGACAGCAGAATTATAAAACTGTATAACCTTTGGTATGAGCAAAAGGAAAATACAATCCGCACTTACACGGATGAAATACCTGACAGGATTCCTTTAGTCAACAACAAGGAATTTAAGTCAATCAAGAATGCAATAATCAAGGAAGCGTTGAAACTAAATCTCACCGAAGATGAAGCGGAAGAAAGCGAGAATACAGACGAAGAATCTGTTTCAAATCCATTTGAATATGAAGAAAACACCTCTGCCGAATCAGTTTTTGATTCAGGCAAAGGTGTTTTATATTCTCAATATTCAATTAAAACTAACCGCAACAGCGTTGCAGTTTCCTCACTCTATCTCCTGCGTTATCTCTGCAATATGATTCAAAGTAGGCTTCGCTTTGAAGAAAAGCAGAAAGCCCAGAGGACGGATAAAAAGTTACAGCAGAAGATTAATGATAAGAAACACGACCAGGGATTACATTTTTAATTATAAATATACGGTTTCATTGCAATTGTTGTATTCCCAAGCATAACTGCATTATCAATATCATCATCTTCATATTCTAAAATTGAAAGTCGAAGTGTTTTAGCTTTGATATTATGATGCGAAACTTTTAGTATTAAATGAAGATACTTAGTAGATTTTTTTACAATCTTTTTTGAAATATTTTTATTTTCATCTTCTATGTTTTTTATTTCAAAGTTGGCACTGCAATTTACAATTCTTTCAATTTCATTAGAAATACAATTATCGATAAATAGATATCGACCAAATAAATCCAAAGACATAGAGGTATATAGTATAGAGTATGGGATATTAAACCTATGAGTGTGTGAATAAGAATAATTATTTGAGTTTATGTAGGTTTTAATTATTTTCTCAAGATAATCATTTTTAAAATTGATTCCTGTTATCTCACGAATATCTTTAATGATTTTAGATTTATTTTTATTTATTAATGATAGTAAATTTGAATTGTAAACCTCATCATTTCTGAGCCGTCTGCAAGAAAAAGAACTAGCTTTATGCAAAGGACAACCCAAGTACTTCAATTGATCATGTTTGGGTAATCCTAAAATATTTTTTCCAGTATGTCTTGCATGCGTATTACGTTTTTTTGTTATTTGCTCTTCATATTCTTGCCCAAACAAATTAATAATTTGAATGGGGTTTCCACACTCTGGACATATTGCATAGTGCTTTTCTTTTCCTTTAGTATCTACCTGAAAATATGGCTCTTTTTTATGAGTAGCATCAACAAAGTTATCTATTGTAATTTCAAAAGGACCTTTAGTAAGTGTACTAAATACATTCATAAACGTTCACCTCTAATATTCTAAACTCATTATTATCATATTACTATATTGCTGAAAAATCAATAGGCAGTATATGTCCTGCCAAGGGGGCAACTGCACCCATACGCTGACTGGTGCCTCCTGTCACTGTGATAAGACAAGAACTACCCAATATAAGATATTACAGCAGAAAGAAAATATATTAAGACTAGGAAGTGATAACAATATCAACATACATTCATTTTACAAAAGAACAGAGAGAACGGGCAAGGCGAACTGACCTTGCCAATTTTTTAATCAGTCAGGGTGAGCAAGTCAAGCGTTCAGGCTCAGAATACGAATGGCTTGACGGTTCGCAAAAGGTCACAATCAGAGGTCATCTCTGGTATCATCAGTACGAACAAAAAGGCGGTGATGCGGTTGACTTCGTCCGCAGATTTTACAACAAGGACTATACCGAAGCGGTTCAAATGCTTTTGAATAACGGTGACAGTCAAATCATAACATCACCGCCCATAGAAAAAGAGCATAAACCCTTTAAACTGCCACCGAGGAATGACAGAATGAGCCGAGTTTTTTCTTATCTGCTGTTGACTCGTGGTATTGATAAAGATGTTTTGTATGAGTTCGTGCGGCGGAAAATGATTTATGAATCGTCAGACTTTCACAACGCTGTCTTTGTCGGCTACGATTCAAACGGTAAACCTCGCCACGCCCACAAGCGAGGAACTGTGACGAACAATCCGTACAAAGGAAATGCTGCAGGAAGTCAACCCGAATTCAGTTTTCACTGGCACGGCACAAGCGACAAGATATTCTTATTTGAAGCTCCTATTGATATGTTATCGTTCATAAGTATGCATAAGGAAAATTGGAAAAATCATAGCTATGCGGCATCCTGCTCCGTTTCGGACAGGGTGCTTTTTCAATGTTTTAAAGACAATCCAAACATCAAAAATGTGTTTCTCTGCTTTGACAATGACGAAGCAGGACAGACCGCCAACAAGCGCATAGCCGAAAAATTAAATTCAATGAATATCCAAAATAAAATCCTTGTTCCAACTCATAAAGACTGGAACGAAGATATTTTGAAAAATGAAAGGACTGAAGAAATATGCCATCAGGTGTTATAACTCTTATTATTGTGACAGGCTCAATGTTTGCCCTTTTCATAATAATTTCTACGGTGGGCAATTATTATTCCCTCAACCGCATAAAGAACAAGACAGTCGGGCAAGGTCAGCACGGTACGGCTCGTTGGGCGACCAAAAAAGAGATAAAAAGAACCTACAAGCACATAAATTTTCAGCCTAACAAGTGGAGAAAAAATCCGAATAGCAGACCTACTCAACAGGGCATTGTTGTCGGTTGTAAAAGCAGGACAATAGGTCGTTTGATTAACCTTGCTCAAAAAGTATTTTATGCTTTCAGAAAATTCAGAAATCTGTTCAGGAAAAAGAAAAACAAAAAAGTAATTACACGAGCAGAGCCTGTCAGTACCACAACTGCAATGGTTGATACAGGCGATGTTCACGCTCTGATGATTGGTGCGGCGGGTGTCGGTAAGACTGCATTTTGGCTTTATCCGTGTATTGAATATGCCTGTGCTACGGGTATGTCATTCATGGTAACCGACACTAAGGGCGATGTTGTTCGGCATTACGGAACAATCGCAGAAAAGTATTATGATTACAAAATTTCTGTTATAGATTTGCGTAACCCAACACGCTCTCACGGCAACAATCTCCTGCATCTTGTGAATAAGTATATGGACTTATACAAAGCCGAGCCCGAACAGCTTGTTTACAAGGCAAGAGCCGAAAAATACGCAAAAATCATTTCAAAAACGATTATTCTTTCAGGTATGGACTCGGCTTCATTCGGACAGAACGCTTACTTTTATGATGCGGCAGAGGGATTGCTCACGGCTACAATTTTACTCGTTGCAGAGTTTTGTGAACCCGAAGAACGCCATATTGTTTCGGTATTCAAAATCATTCAGGAATTACTCGCACCGACTAATCAGAAAGGCAAAAATCAGTTTCAGCTATTAATGGACTATCTTCCTGACGACCACAAGGCAAAATGGTTTGCAGGGGCGGCATTGAATACCGCCGAACAGGCTATGTCAAGCGTAATGAGTACGGCACTTTCAAGGCTGAATGCTTTTCTCGACTCCGAGCTTGAACAGCTTTTGTGTTTTGATACAGAAATAGACGCTGAAAAATTCTGCAATGAAAAGTGTGCAATCTTCATTGTAATGCCGGAGGAAAATCCCAACACTTTCTTTATGGTTTCGCTTATTATCCAACAGCTTTACCGTGAAATACTGTCAGTCGCAGATGAAAACGGCGGTGTACTGAAAAACCGCTGTGTGTTCTTCTGCGATGAATTTGGAACCTTGCCAAAGATTGATTCAGCCGAGATGATGTTCTCTGCCTCCCGTTCAAGGCGTTTGCAGATAGTACCGATAATTCAATCCTTCGCACAACTTGAGAAAAATTACGGCAAAGAGGGTGCTGATGTTATCATAGATAACACACAGCTGACCATTTTCGGCGGCTTTGCTCCAAACAGCACAAGTGCGGAAGTCCTATCAAAAGCACTCGGTTCAAGAACTGTTATGTCAGGCTCTGTAAGCAGAAGCAAAAATGATCCGTCGCAATCCTTGCAGATGATAGAAAGACCTTTGATGACTTCCGATGAGTTAAAATCACTTCCAAAAGGCACATTTGTTGTTATGAAAACAGGCTTTTATCCGATGAAAGTTAAATTGAAATTATTTTTCAAATGGGGAATAGAATTTGAGGAAAAATATGAGGTCATGGAAAACGGCAATCGTGAAGTTCACTATGCAAACCGTTCGGAGTTGTTCAATAACATAATTCAGAAATACTATCCTCACTATCTTGAACAGCCTGCAACTGATTCGGATTTTGATGAGGCAAGCAGTGAGAAAAAGAAGAAAAATGAAAATCTTAAGACCTCTCCGAGTGCAGAACAAGCCGACAGTGAAAATACTATTGATTCTGAACAGCAAGACGAGCCAACAGAAGAACCCAAAAATTCAAGCGTTGAACAGAACGCAGACAAGCAAAGAAAAGTAGTTATAAGGACCGAGCGACCGCCGCAGGAGGATAACAGCAATGAGTAAATTAACTTTTCTGTATAAAATGGACTTACCCCACAGAGCCGTAGCAGTCTATACCTATCTCTACGACCGAGCCAATACATACGGCGAATGCTGGCCCTCTGTAAATACAATAGCAGGCGACATTAAACTGTCGCCTGCTACCGTCCGCAGAGCTATTAAAGATTTGAAAAAAGCCGGATTAATCGAAACCGAACAGCGCTACCGTGAACACGGCGGTAAGAGCAGTTTGCTGTTCAAAATAATATAGAGATTATGATTGACTGATTTACAAATTAGAATTTATTCCTATTATAGATATGAAAGTGTTTGAATTACTATCATATTTCATTTCTAAATTCCCATTATACTTTGCAACCACCTTTTTAATGCTCCTCGTACCGACCCCGTGTACACCGGGAGCGTTTTTAGATGACACGAGAATATCATTTATATATTTAGGCTTTCTACCGCAAGAATTTGAAATTTTAATAATTACAAAATTTGAATTTCTTGTGCAAATAGAAAAATCAATAAATTTATCGTCAGTCAACAATGCAGATTCAACTGCATTCTCTAATAAATTATCTAACAAAGCTGTTATATCATGTTCTTTCATAAAATCAAGATTTGCGTTTTTGATGCTTATTGTAAAATTAATTTTATTTTTTTTGCATATTTCATAATATCTATGGGTTACTAAATTAACAACTGAGTTTTTGCAATAATCTACAGGATTCATAACACTAAAATCTTCAACAATTTCGGATATATATTGTGATATATTTGAATCTTCTTTTTCCGATAATTGCTGAATGGTTTTTAAGTGTTTCGTTATATCATGAATTAATATTTTTGAATTTTCATTTTGTTCTCGCAACAATTCATAGTAGTTTATTGTATCTTTTTCTTGCTGATAATCTAACAGTATTTGGGTGTATTTCCGGTTTATTCTTATGGTTGCTTCATGGAGATAAAATACGATTATGTTTGACAGTAATATGAAAATGTTACCTATAATGATAGCAATTTTATAATTGTCATTTACAGAGTAGAATGTACAAAGATATACATTTGTATGCATTAATATTATTGAAGCCATGGGTAAAACGCAAAGCAGTAATGAAAATTTAGAACCTGTACTTTTAGATTCTTTTTCAGAAAATTTTAGAATACACCATATAAAAATAAAATAAAGCAATTTACTTATAATTGCCTGAATTATGAGAATAAATGCATCAGACTGGCTCTCAAAAAGACTAAAATGAAACACAACAGAAAACGAGAAAACAACAATTAATTCTGAGATAATCATTAAAAATAACAAGATGAAATTTGCAAATATAGCAGATTTTATGTTTGTGTTATAGCAAATTTTCAGGACAATAAAGTTGCAAGCATAAAAACAAACAGCATTTATTGGTGGGGCTTCGATAAAGTTTATCGCATAAAGAATCAAACCTGATAAAAGTATAAATATTGGAAAAAGATTTCGGGATATTTTTCGTTCAAATTTAAAACTAAAATAATAAAAAGATATGAGTGATTCAATCAGGAAAACCACAGCATAGCATATATTTGAAATCATATTGTGCCTCCCATATATTCATAAAAGGCTTTTTTGAATGATGCATAAAAACTACGAGATATAGGTACTGTTGTTTTTTTAGAATTAAACGATAACGTGATTTCGTTTTTATTAAAGTCTGTTACATTCTTTAAATTAATTATGTAACTATAGTGTGATTGCGCAAAATAACCGTATGATTTTAGGCGATTTTTCCAATAATCAAACTTTTTATTTGAAATGAACTCTTGCGTTTTAGTAACTAGTTTAGTTTTGCGATTTTCTATAGTTAAATACAAGATATCAATAGTAAAAATATTATGACATTCATCAAAATAGTCTAAGATAATTTTTTCTGTGCTTTGTTTATACAGATTTAAAGCAATCTCCATGCTCCTAAAAAATCTATTTTCGTCAATGGGTTTAGATAAAAATCTAAAAACCTTTAAATCCATTGCATCATCAAGATATCCTTGAAAAGATGTAACTACAAAGACAATAATATTCGGATTTAGTGTTTGAAGATGTTTTGTAACAGAAAGTCCATTAACACCGGGCATTTCTATATCAATAAACGCAAAATCAGTTTTAATTTGTTTATCCAATATAGAATCCCCATTTGAAAAGCAGGTAATTTCAAAATTATAGGTTGACTGTTTTGATAATTTAAGGAGAAAATTTTTGATTTGCTGAACGATTTTTAAATCATCATCACATATCAGTACATTCATAGAGCTATACCTCCTTAATTAGGATTATAACTCAAAAAAAAGAATTTGTCATCTGTTTTATTCCTGTTCAGTTAAAACTCTATATATTATTTTTGATATCAGGCTCAATGATTTATCATTGCAAAAATTTGTTTGTCAACAATATTTTTAGGAATGTTATTACTTTTTTAAACTACTTAATAAGAGATAGTCAGGTGTGATATTTAATGCATTGCAGATTTTAGCAAATGTTTCAATACCTAGTACAGAGTAACCGTTTTCAATATTTGATATGTGATAATTTGAAAAACATGTTTTTTTGGCTAAAGCATTTTTCTCCATTTTTATTTCTTTTCTATGTTGTGCTATACAAATTCCTATTTTTGTAGTCTACATACATTAATATCAACTAATAAAATACTATCAATCATCGGCAATATTGTTAATAAATTTAAAAAAAGATAATATTCTTATATGATTGTAATATTTAAAAGTTTTTATATAGTTGTAAGATGAAGCGTTATAACAGATGAAAAGTGCATTTTTTGTCGAATTTATTACCAATTTTGTAAAATTCAACATTTACAAATATTTTTTTGATAAATTTATAATAAGGAGGTTGATTACAATGAAAAACGAAAAACTATTATCAACTAAAATTAAAGACGGAGTCAAAAAAGGATTGTTTGCTACATTGAAAGTTAACGCAAATTCTTCAGGGTGTTATATAATCTATCAGCCTAAAACGCCAAAGGGTTTTGAAAAGTTTAAAAACATCAAATGATCAAATTGATTTCAAGCAAAGTCGCCCGCATCTTATGCAAAGATGAAAAGCATACAGATAATTATGAGTTATATGAATATGCCATATACATAATTTTGTCCTCTGCATTTCATATGGCGACAGTCATAGTTTTAGGATTGGTTTTCAATCTATTGACTGAAAGTTTAGTGTTTTACTTGTCTTTTATAGTTATTCGTAAGTTTGCAGGCGGCTATCATGCTAAAACACCAGTAAGGTGTTATTTGTTTTCTTTTGTTTCAAACATAATAATATTGTGTTTAGTTAAATGGATTAACAGTATTAACACTTTATTTATTTTTATATTCATAATATTTGAATTGCTTTGTGTTGTTCTGATATTATTGATATCCCCTCTTGATACAGAAAACAATCCCTTAACTGAACAAGAGAAAAAAATATACAGAATGTTAACTTCTATTATTTCTATTTTTATATGTATGACATCAACATTGTTTATTTTTATGGGATATAGAAATATAGGAAATTCTATGATATGCGGAGTTATAATGAGTGCATTGATATTATTAATGCGAAAAATTCAAATTATCAACATGAGGATTAAAAAGTGAGTACAAAATGAAGTTAAAAGTATCTGTTTTTGAATATCTGAATCAAAAAGTTATGTATATCCAAGATGTTAATTACTATTTTGGAATAAAGGATGATTTTGATATTAAATTTGGAGATTATGAACTTAGCAAAGAAGAAGTTTTAAATATAGCTAAAGAAAATGACCCTGAAGAATACGAGGTCTTTACAAACAAAAGTATTGAAGAACGTCTGAATAAAATAAATACATATGATATTGAAGAGATAAAAGAAGAGTCATCATATGGACAATTTACTTTATGTTTGCATCCATCTCGTACTTGTAATCTTAATTGCAAGTATTGTTTTAGAGAATCCGAGTATCTTGGAAATGAACAGCTTACTTTTGAGGTCGCTAAAGATTCAATAGACTTTTTTGTTGACGAATATGCACCGAAAGCAAGTAAATATATTGTGGAATTATCAGGTTCAGGCGAGCCGTTGTTGCAGATTGATTTAATAAAGAAAATTGTTGATTATTGTAAAACTAAATGTAATGAAGTATGCAAAAAAATTGAAGTAATGTTCTGTACAAATTTTACTTTATTGACGCCTGAAATAGCGGAGTATATAGATAATGAAACATTTATATTTCCGGGAACAAGTATTGATGGTGACAAGATAACTAATGATAGCAACAGAATATATATGAACGGTAAAGGAACATATGATGACATAGTTCACGGTCTTAAAATGTTTAAAAATAAGAAGTTGGGTTTGGCTGTTACTGTTACTCCTTTAAATCAAGATGTCGATTTAATATATGATCATCTATATCATCTCCCAAATGTTGATTGTGTGAGTTTGAGATTTATTAGGAATAATGATGGTTCAAAATATGATTTTGAAAATTTTGATGAGAAATATTTGCTGAGTAGATATGAAAAATTATGTGAAAATACTATAAAAAATTTAGAGAATAATAATTTTGATTATTTGGTAAAATTAATTAATGGTGCAGATATTTTAGGTAATCTAATAGCTCAAAATCTCTTTAAAGGTATAAATATAGTTTATAAATGCGATGCGGGAAAGAATAGAATTACAGTAAATTATAAGGGAGATATATTTTCTTGCAGTGTTATGATGGGAAATAATGATTTTAAAATTGGAAATATATACAGCGGAATTAATTGTGAGATGCAACAAAAATACTGGTCAGTTTCAAAAAAAATAAATAAGGACTGTATTAGATGTAAATTTAGATATATGTGTGGAGGAGAATGTTATACTAACAGCTATTTAAAATATAATGATATGCAAACTAATATTGATAAAAACTGTAGAATTAATATTGAACTAAATAAAATGAGTCTAGCTTTTATTGAATATATAAGAAACAATTTAGGTGGTATTTACGATAAATTTGTTTCTTTTATATTAAGAGTGCAAAACTATAGTTTGACTGATTCAGCGGTATGGGCTATCATGACATATTTAAGTCTTAAAGGTATTAAACCGGATTACGAATTAATTAATAATCATTTAAATATTTCTGATGTGGGAGTTAGCCCACAGGATATAGTTAATTGTCTAAAACTATATAATATAGATATAAATGCATATCAATTAGATTCGAGTACTGAGGTTAAAATATTAGAATTTCCGTCGATTAGTTTGGTTAATAAAAAAGATATTGGTAAATATATTTATTATGTTAATATTGATTTAGACGAAAAAAATATATTGTTCAAATCTTTGGAAACATCTATTTGCGATTATAATAAAATTTCAATAGAAGATTATGTGAAAAACATTTCAAATATAATACTTTTCTGATATATCTAAGAATAAAATTGTAGCACATTAAAAGTTTAATAAATGATGGAGGTTATTCAAATGAAAAAAATGAATTTCAATGATATTAAATCTAATATGAATGAGGTTCCGTCTCAAATGCTTAAACAAATTAATGGCGGACATCTTTTATATACTGATTATTATAATGCTTGTACAGGTAAATTTATAAGAACCGAAAGATCATACTATAATGGATGCAAGTGTGAAACAGTAGTTATGAGAAAGAAAAAGTATATTTAATTTGCATACATAGGTTAGAGTGCTATTATTAAAGTAAGATATTATAAATGACTTTTTAATGTGCTACATTTTATAAATACAATAAATAACGAGGTGTTAGATGAATGACAATAACAAGAAAAATTCTTTCTGCTTTATTAATTATATTGATACTATTTAGCGGTTGTTCAAAAAATGTTTCTGATGAGAAAAGCACAACCAAGGATACTTTTACTATATATATAGTAAAGGATACGCCTATAAATTCATTAATAAAAAAATATAATGAAAACAAAGCAAATGAAAAGCGTATAGAAATTATTGAGTTTGAAAACAATGCAGAACTCAGCAGTAAGCTTAATGCTGAGATAATGGCAGACGATGGTCCGGATTTAATATATTTTGATTCAGGATTTGGCGGCATTTCAAACATTGAAAAGATGATGTCTCTTGATATGTTTGCTGATTATAATGAATTACTTAGTAATGATAATTCTGATAGTAAAATTAACTTGGATAACTACGATAAAACTGTTATGAATTCTGGAGTGTATAATGGCAAGCGTTATTTTATGCCAATATCATATATGCCTGATGTTTTAATTACAACAAAAGAAGTTTGTGATAAATATTCAGTTGATTTTAAAAAATCTATTGCTTATCAAAATGTTGAAGAATCATTATCTGGATTTGTGAAGGAAAGCAAAAGTACGGATAATATGAGCGTTTTTTATGATTTTAGTGATGAAATTTATAAATTAATTGATTCTAACATGGATCTTTTTAATAGAAAAAATCTATTGAATTCTGATAGCTTTTTATCAGATATCGATGCAATAGATAATTTAATTTCTGGATATAATCCATCTGAAGACCCAACTTTTTCATATGGACTTGATCCGCTTTTACAGGGAAATGTAGTGTTTGTTAATCTTGAGCAAATTGCCGGTTCTGAGCCAAATAGCATTGGCAGTATATATTATTATATTAGATCTAAAGGACAAACCCCAATTATACTTAATAGCTTATCAAATTCGGAAAATACTTATTCGGCTTTTTTTGATAAAGGGTTATTAATTAATAAGAATTCAGATAGAAAAAGTGAATCATATGAGTTTGTAAAGTATATGTTAAGTGAAAAAACTCAATGTAGTCCAGAGATTGGACTTCCTGTAAATAAAAATGCCCGCTCAAAATTAATTGAAGAAATGGCTGAAACAGATGCTAAATCCTTTGGTGTGGATTATGATAAAGATACAGTTGATGATTACTATATTAACAGCTATATAAGTTTTTTGGATGGCATAAACAATTGCAGTTTTAAAAATAATTATTTTAACCATTCGGTTATAGGTGACAGTGTATCAAAGTACATTAACGGAGAAATAAAGAAAGAACAATTTGTTAAAGAAATACAAGGTAAAGCAGAAATCTATTTAGAAGAATAGTTTTTTAGATTAAGTATGTGTAATTTTAAATGTATATTACAAAATGATGAAACAGATTGCGGTCCGGCTTGCTTGGCCGCAATTTTTAAAAAATACAACTTAAAGGTTTCTATAGCAAAAATTAGAGATATTGCAGGTACGGATCGACAAGGTACTAGTGCATACGGTCTTGTAAAGGTAATTGAACATTTTGGTTTTCAGCAAAAGGTTGTTGAAGCAGATAAAAGCGTGTTAACGCCTAAAATACCTCTGCCTGCTATTGCTCATGTAGTAATTGACAATTCCTTATTGCATTATGTAGTAATAACTAAAATAAAAGATGATACTGTAGTAGTTTCCGACCCTGCAAAAGGAATTGTAAAGTATAAAAAAGAAGATTTCCTTAAAATTTGGACTAAGATATTAATTCTTATTGCACCAACAAACAACTCTCAAAAAGGAAATAAAAAACAAAGCACATTAATAAGTTTTTTTCGCCTGCTTATTTCTCAAAAATGGCTGTTGCTAAAAATATTTATTCTCTCTATGATACTGACTTCATTAGGCATTATAACTTCCTTTTATTATCAGGTCATTATGGATAATGTGGTTCCAAGCCTCTCTATACAAACGCTTAATTATGTGTCCGTTATTACTTTGTGTTTATTCTTAGTGCAGATAGGTATAAATTTTTTAAGAGGCATTTTAATTGTAAAATTGGAGCAAAGGATCGATATTCCTATTATGCTTGGATATTATAATCACGCTTTGATTTTGCCTATGAAATTTTACTCTATGCGTGATACAGGGGAAATTATTTCCCGATTTAATGACGCTTCAAGTATAAGAGATATTGTTTCAGATGCGTCATTAACAATTATGATGGATACGATTATGGCAGTTGTAGGTGCAGTGGTTTTATTTAACTGCAACAGGCTTTTATTTCTTATTTCTGTAGTTGTGCTGATTTTATATGGAATAATAGTTTTCATATATAACAAGCCAATTAAAAAAATTAACAGAAAAATAATGGAGATGAACTCTAAGGTTACCTCTCAATTTGTTGAAACAATAAACGGTATTGAAACAATTAAAGTCTTTAATCAGGAGAAAAATGAAGAAACTAAGACTGATAAATTATACAAGAAATTCTTAAAAAAGATTTTTAATGGAGGAATACTATCTCTTAGTCAGCAAACTGTAACTATGTTTGTTGCTGTTGTAGGAGAGCTTGTTATTTTATGGGTTGGCACTGCGTGTGTTATTAAGGGGAATTTAACGCTCGGTGAACTAATAACTTTTAATGCTTTGTTAGGTTATTTTATTAATCCGATAAAAAACTTAATCAATCTTCAGCCAAGTATTCAAACCGCAGTTGTTGCTGCAGACAGATTAGGAGAAATTTTGGATATAGCACCGGAGTATAATGATGAACAAGACCAATCAGATAATAAAATCAGATTTAGTAAAGTTTCAATTTCAAATTTAGACTTTAGATATGGTACAAGAGATCTTGTTCTAAGACATATTAATTTAGAAATACACCGTGGAGAAAAAATAGCTTTTGTAGGAGAGAGTGGTTCAGGGAAAACTACGTTGGCTAAATTATTAGTAAGGCTATATGAACAAGAAAAGGGAAGTATTAAACTTGATTCATCTGATATAAGAGAATTTTCAATAAGTCAGATAAGAAATAACATTTCTTACATATCGCAAAATACTTTTCTTTTTAGCGGAACGATAAAAGAAAATTTATTGTTTGGTAATTCTGATGCAACCGATTATGATATATCGCAAGTGTGCAAAATGTGCGAGCTTGAGGAATATATTAACAGCTTACCATTAAAACTTAACACCAGAATAGAAGAAAACGGTAAGAATTTATCAGGCGGTCAAAAACAGAGACTTGCTATAGCGAGAGCACTATTGAACAATCCTGAAATTCTAATAATGGATGAGGCAACAAGTAATCTTGACTATATTACTGAAAAATCTATCGAAAAAACAATAAACACATTTTCAGGAAATATGACTACGATAATTATTGCACATAGACTGAGTACAATAAAGGATTGTGATAAAATTTTTGTATTTAGAAATGGTGAGATAGTTGAAACCGGAAATCATAAAGATTTATTAAACCAAAAGGGATATTATTATCAACTTTGGAATGGACAAGATACGAATATTACACAGGACTGATGTTATGACAAGAAAACGAAAAGAATATATAATTGCAATGCTGTTTATTCTGCCGTCCTTGGCGGGTATAACGGTTTTCTACATTGTTCCGTACATAATTTGCTTTGTAAAAAGCCTGTATGTGGGCAATACATTTGTAGGTATACAAAATTACATACAGCTTTTTCAGAACAATACCTTTTTGCTTGCACTGAAAAACACGGCAGTATTTACCGTTGCCGCAATACCTCTTTTAATGGTGATTTCATTCCTGATAGCCTTGTTTCTTAATTCTTTTAAGAAAATATCATCATTTTTCAGAAGCGCTTTGCTAATCCCTGTTGTAGTGCCTGTAGCATCACTCATTTGCGTTTGGCAGGTTATATTTGATGATTATGGTGCAGTAAACGGCTTACTGAATTCACTTGGATTCAATACCGTTGAATTTTTTAATTCCGAGTTTTCAATGGTTATGATTATCTTTATTTATGTATGGAAGTATTGCGGGTTTTGTGTGATTTTGTTTACGGCAGGACTTGCAAATGTTCCGCAGTCGCTCTATGAAAGTGCAAGACTTGACGGCGCAAATTCATTTAAGCTTGTTACAAAAGTCACCATTCCGATGATAACGCCGACTACATTTTTTGTATTTCTTATGGAGCTGATATATTCGTTTAAAATATTCCGTGAGGTTTTTGCTTTGTTCGGCGATTACCCGAATACTAATGTATATTTTTTGCAGAATTTTATAAATAACAATTATTACAATCTGAATTATCCGAGATTGTCCTCGGCGTCAATAATTTTATCAGTGTTTATGATAATTATACTGTTTGCTTTCTTTGCCTTTGAACGCAGGCACAGCTTTGCGGAATAGGAGGGAGTGACGTGAAAAAAACTATAAAAATAATTAAGTACATATTTTTGATTTTAATAACAGCAATTTTTTTGTTTCCTGTTGTGTATATGATTGCCTGTTCGTTTATGTCAAATTCACAGGTTAGTTCTATGCTGGACTTTACAAACGGAGAATACAAAAATATAAATCTTGTGCCGGAGATGTTCTCGCTTGAGCAATTCTATCAGGTGTTTTTCAGACGACCTGAATATTTGCTCAAATTCTGGAATTCGGTAATTATGACATTTCCAACAGTGATAGGTCAGGTTATAGTGTCAGCACTTGCAGCATTTGCTTTTGCAAAGCTGAAATTTTCGTTTAGAGATAAGCTGTTTTTTATCTATATAGTCTTGTTGATTTTGCCGTTGCAGGTGACTCTTGTTCCAAACTATATTGTGCTCGACAATCTTGATTTGCTGAATAATTATCTTGCAGTAATACTGCCCGGCACATTTTCTGCATTTGGTATTTGCCTTTTAAGGCAGAGCATAAAGTATATTCCCGAAGCTTCTATTGAAGCCGCAAGAATTGACGGTGCGTCATATTTCAAAATTTTCACAAATATTATTCTTCCGCAGATAAAAGGCGGACTTATAACTCTCACACTGCTCTGCTTTATTGACAATTGGAATGTGGTTGAACAGCCGCTTATTTATTTTGATGATAAGGCTATGTATCCGCTTTCAATCGGGCTGTCTGATATAAGCAACTCAGACTACGGCATAATTTTTGCCTGCGGAGTTATGTTTATGATAATCCCGTTGCTTATTTATCTTTACGGGCAAAAGAATATCGACTCACCATTTGTTCAGGTCGATAAGAGTTAGGAGTGTATATTATGAAAAAAGATAAACTGAAAAAATATTCAATACGTTTTGGAGTTGCATTTCTAATTGTAATAGCTTTCCTTACATATTTTTCGACTACTATAGATAATATGCTTTTGCCACAGGTGAAAGTCAGCGATGTAACATATGGCACCATTAACGGTGAGCAGAGCCGAGACGACAGGTATTTAATACCGCTTTCTGCTGTTATTGCTATGGGAGATACCGGCTCTGTGTTTGTTACAAAAACAGACGAAAATAACAAGACAACCGTCAGTGAGATTATTGTAAATATTAAGAACAGTGATGACCTGTATTATGAAGTGACTTCTGCTGATATATACGGTGGTATGGAGGTTGTATATTCAACATCAAAGAGTATTTCAAACGGCGACAGGGTGCATATTGTCGAGGAGGAGTAGCAGATGTCAAAGAAGAAAATTTTATTTGTCGTTTTGATAACTGCACTTAATCTGGCTGTTTTTTGCATTTGTTTTTATATAAGCGGCAATGCACTTGATCAGCTGACGAGTATAACTCAGATGAATTATAATCTGAAGTCAGATTCTTTGCCTTTGACAATTAAAGATATCGACAGCCTGTCAGCTCGAATTTCATTAAACCAGGTCAGTTTTTGTGCAGATCTTGATGAAACAAATATTAAAGAAGAAACAGTTACTCCTGTTCTTACAAATGAGTTTTATTTTGAAATTTACGGACAAAAACTTAACGGAGACAGTGTTACTAAGGAGAATATAGAAAATAAAGACAAGGTTGCAGTTATCTCAAGCAGTCTTGCACTTAAATTGTTTTTTAACACAGATGCAGTCGGGAAGACAATAACGCTTAATGATGAAGTCTATACGATTTGCGGTGTTATTCAGGAAAGCAAAAACATTATAAATAGTCTTTCGAGTGATGGAAAGCAAAGAATTTACATTCCTTATACCTGTTATAGTGGATATGAAAATTTTGGTGTAAATACTATTTCATATGATAATTCGGCAAGCTCTGCACCATTAATCGAGCAGATGAATTTATCTCAATACCACTCGACAAATTTTTCTGAAAAAGCAAAGGTAATCAAAAACTTTGAACACATTATATATCTGATACTATTCATTGCTTTGTGTTTTATATCGTTTAAACTATGGTACAGAATTTGCAAAAAACTTATCAAAGATACAGAAGAAAATCTGAATGAAAATTATTTTTTAAATTCTCTTAAATCAATACTTATAAAATATATTTTGCTGACTGTCACGGCACTTGGCATACCTGCCGTATTGCTGACGATATTTTTTCTGTCGGATTTTAGTATTTTTATAATTCCAAAGTACATACCGTATGACAATATCTTTGATGTCTCGTATTATTTAAACGCTATTATAGAAAATGCCCATATGTCAAATTCTCTTTTGCTTACTGGCAATATATATTTTCTGAAGTTATACAGTAACACATTAAGTATAACATTTTGGCTTGTAATTATATTTATTCTGATATTAAGCATAACTTTAAAAATGATAGGCAGAGAAACAGAAAATATATGAAAAATCAACCGAAAAATAGAAGGCTAAGTAAACAATGTTTAATTTATCAAGAAGATATTTTTTAAATAATAAAAAGGGTTATCAAAAGGATTTTAGTTATGAAAAAAATTTGTGTTTTGCATGCACCGAAGCCGTATGTTTTAAAATGTCCTCCTCAGGGACTAATGAGTATTGCAGCTTATTTAAAAGGTAATAACATTAATATTGATATATTAGATGCTAATATTCATTATATTAATCCTAAAATAATTAAATGTAATTCATATGAAAAGCTTTTAAAAAGAAAGGCATATTCCAATAATTTTGATACGGTAAAACAGGATTTTCCAGAAAAAGAGTTGATAGAATATTTACATTCCAATAATTTCGATATCGTGTTGACAGATTGCAATTTTACCGGAACCGCTAGTTTTTCTTTTAAAACATTTGAACTTATAAAAAAAATACTACCAAATGCAATTATAATTACCGGAGGAATACATTCAACTATTTTTCATAAGGAGATTCTCGAAAAATATCCGGTAGATATCATTACTAGAGGTGAGGGTGAAGAAGTTACTTTAAATGTTATAAAAGCATTACTGAGTAATAATCCTAAATTGGATGGTATTGAGGGTATATCATATAAAGCGAATAATAATATAATTATCAATCCCGGAAGCGGATTGGTTAAGGATTTAAATACCTTATATCCGGTATATGATGTTTACGATGATTTTGAAATAGATTTATATAGAGAATATGTCAAAGCAGTTTTAGGTCCATTTTGGGGAGATCAGGATCCAACGGGTGTTGTTTTAACCAGTCGTGGCTGTGTTGGAAGATGTACATTTTGTAATGGTAGAGTAATTGATAGGGGAAAGTATAGAAGTCTATCAAAAGAGAATATCATTAAGCAATTAACTTACTTGTATGAAAAATATAGACCTAAAAAATTTGGGATTTATGATGCTATGTTTGGCGGCGATTTAGATACATATAAAGCAGTGTGTGATTTTTTTAGAGATCGTGATGTTCAGTGGGGATTCGAGACGAGAATCGATGTAATGACAAGTGAAAGACTGGATTATGTAAAAGGTACTCATTGCAAATATATTCTATATGGTTTAGAAAGCGTAAATTTAAACACATTAAAACTTAATAGAAAAATCCCAAAATCAACAGATGATAATTATATGAACAAAGCGGCAGAATTGTTTCGGAAAACCAGTAATTTAAAAATTTTATGTGTAGTTTCTATATTATACGGTTTACCTGGTGATGATAATGCTGTTTTTGAAAATACAATTAATTTTATATTAAATAATGCTCTAAATAATAACTACTATATTTCATATTTGTTTTATATACCAATTATGTATCCTGGAACGAACTTATGGTACGAAGCAGATGAAAATGACAGGTGCTATGAGTGGGACAAGTATTTTGTTAATAATGAAAATATTATTGAAGAGGGAAAAATTATATACAAGAATCCAAATGTTGACATAAACAAACTGAAATTTTATGTAGATAACTCAAATAGGATTCTCAGCAATACAAATAAGGGACAACACTATTTTAGAAAATTAATAGGCAAAAAAGATAAAATCAAAAATATTTTTGCTGAGGGACATAATGGGATTGATTCTGTTTTAAATTTAAAGTGGTTTACATTGAGTGTATTATATACATTAATAGAAAAATGTTAGAGGTGAATTTACTGTGATTAATGAACGAGCAAGTGGAATTTTATTACACCCAACTTCTTTTCCCGGAAAGTACGGAGTTGGGGATTTAGGCGAAACAGCATATAATTTTGTGGATTTTCTTTTTGAAACAAGTCAAAAATTATGGCAGATATTGCCCCTTGGTTCTGTGAATGAATCATATTCACCTTATCAGAGTACCTCTGCATTTGCAGGCAATTGTTTATTAATTAGTTTAGAAAAATTAGTTTATGATGGATTGCTGACAAAGGCTGACTTAAGTAATACTGAGAAACATGAGAATAGAATAAATTATGAATTTGCTATGAATGTAAAAATCCCTGCCCTGAGGAAAGCATACGATAATTTTAAGAAAGTGAATGATTTTTCAGATTATTATATTTTTTGTGATGAAAATAATTATTGGTTAGATGATTATGCTTTGTTTGTAGCCGTTGATAGGTATATTAAAGAAAATAAAGATAAAGATGGAATACTTAGAGAGCATTTTAATAAATTAGATAAAAATTTCTATACAGACGAATTTTGTGGAGGAATGTCTTGGAATAACTGGCCTGTGATGTATCGTTATGGTTCGGATACTATACCAATAATTAAAAATAGGTTGGCTGAAGAAATTAGTTTTAATAAGTTTGTTCAATACATATTTTTTAGCCAATGGATGCAACTGAAAAAATATGCTAATAGTAAAGGGATAAAAATAATTGGCGATATACCTATGTATATGCCATTACATTCTGCAGATGTTTGGGCTAATCCGAATCTTTTCTTATTAGATGATGATTTAAAACCAAGCTTTATTGCAGGATGTGCACCGGATGATGGTTGTCCTACTGGGCAAAGTTTTGGCAATTGTATATATGATTGGGAAGCGCATAAAAAAAGTAACTATAGGTGGTGGATACATAGATTTAAATTTGCATTAAAAGCTGTGGATATTATTAGATTGGACTATTTTACGGGATATGAGTTTTATTGGGCAATACCGTTGGGAGAGAACAATCCTGCAAAGGGATCATTTTATAAAGCAAATGGTAAGAATTTTTTTAAGGCAGTATTAGGTGAAATAAGTGATTCTTCTATAATAATTGAAGATATAGGCCCATTAAAACAAGAAGTAATAGAATTAAGAGATTCTCTTGGATTTCCGAGCATGAAGATTATGCAATTTGGAAAAAATACATTTCGAACTGATAAAAATCTACCTCATAATTTTTCTAATACAAATTGTGTTCTTTATACAGGTACTCATGATAATAATACAATATTAGGTTGGTATAAAGATTTAGACATTGATACAAAGGAAATTGTAAATAAAATATTTGGCAGTGAAGATGTTAATTGGGGTTTAATTAAGTATGCTTTTTCATCAATTGCAAAATATGTTATTGTTCCATTGCAAGATATTATTGGATTAGATGAACAATATCGTATGAACTTACCACGTGTAGTTAATGGGTCTTGGAGATTTCAATATAACGAAAAGATGTTAAACGAGACTATAAAAAGTAGGCTTAAGCAAATTACCTATTTATATAATCGTTAACTTATAATTGGTATATTATTTTTTAGGAGAGAATTAAACTATGAGTGATTATCTTTTTTATTCAACATTATTAATTGAACCAACAAATGTGTGTAACTTGAAATGTAAAATGTGTGAAGCTCGGTGCTCTGCTGAAAAGAATATTGTTCCAAAATTTTTAAATTCCAAGGATCTGGATTTAATGCTATCAAAACTCAGTCCCTATGTCACCAATATTGTGTTTCAAGGGGATTGTGAACCGACAATGCATCCTAATCTTGAAAGTTTAGTTAGTGTTTCAAGAAAATATATAAAACATATAAGTATAGTTACTAATGGACTATTATTAAATGAAAAACGAATTGAAAGCTTGATTAATCAAGGTGTGTCTTGGTTTGCTTTTTCTATTGATAAATACATAAAAGAAGATTATGAAGAAATAAGAATAAACAGCGACTTTGATAAAGTAGTTAGAAATCTGGAGTGTTTGATAAAGTTAAGAGAAGAAAAATATCCAAATATAAGAATTGTTGTGCATAAAATAGTTTTTAATAATGAAACACCTGATGATCTGAAAAATTTTATAAGATATTTCTATATAAATAAAGGTGTTGATAAAATTACATTTGCACCTTTAGTAGAAAAAGGTGCAGTAAAATATAAAGATTGGATTATAAAAAGGAATCAAATTGAAATTGATTTTTTGAAAGAAAATTTAAATGTTAATTTAAAAGACTTTGCCAACTATCCATTTAAAACATTATATAGGTATTGTGGAGCAAATTGCTTTTTTATTAGTCATGATGGAACTTTTTCCCCTTGTGGGGTACACACTAGATCTAAAAATGTATTTGGTAACCTTATTAACGAAACTATTGAAGATATTGTTAATAAGGACATTTATAAAGAGTTCCATGAGTATTGGCAAAAAAGAAAATTTCAAGACCATTTGCCAAGGATATGCGATGATTGCTTTATTTTAAAGACACCTTACTTTTTATATAGTTTAGACGAAAACTATAATAATTGTAAGAATATTAAAGTTACTATAGATAATTGTGATAAGAAAGAAGATATATTCTAATGAAAACAGTAGTGATTTTAGGTGGGACAGGAATATTATCTACTAGTATTTCAAAGTATTGTAAAAATGAAGGCTTTAATGTATTGCATTTTAATAGAGGAATTGCCAATAAAATTCCTGATGTTAAGACTATTATTGGAGATAGGCATTCAAAAAATGATTTGTACAAAGTTTTATTATATAAGCCTGATATTATTATAGATATGCTGTGTTTTGATGAATATGACGCTGATATTGCTATAAGTGTATTTGCAGGGAAAATAAAACAATATATTTTTTGCTCAACTGCCAGTGTGTATTCTCCTGTAAATGATGCTTCAATTATTTATGAGTATTCTTCGAAGAATCCGTGTACGGAGTATGGAAGAAATAAGTTGAAAGCAGAAAACAAATTTATATCTGCGCATAACAAGGGTTTATTTGAATTAACGATTTTTAGACCGGGTCATGTTTATAACGAAAAGTCATTTATAAATTACTTATCGTTGGACGGACTGTTTTTGATAAAGCGCTTAGTAAATAATCAAGATGTAATATTAACAGAAAATGGGGAAAGAATTTATCAAGCCTGTCATGCAGATAATATTGGTTTAGCATTTTCAAAAGTTTGCAACAATAGTGTTTCATATGGGAAAATATATAATATTGCCGGACAAGAAAAATTAACTTGGAATTATGTATATAATTATTTGATTAATGAAATTGGCAGTGATAGTAAAATTCATTATTTTGATACTGAATATCTTTTAAATTTATATCCAGATAAATTTGAATTCATGTCTACAGGAACTAGATATGATACGATATTAAGTACAGAGACATTATGCAATGATATATTTGATTATAAATACATCGTTAACTTCTGCGAGGGAATTAAGTCTATATTGTTGTATAACAAATTTAAAGCAATAAATTATATATCGGAAGAAGATAGAGTCTATGATGAAATAATCGATAACTACTTATCTAATTAATGTTAGTGATATTTGGAAAAACTTTATAACTAATATATTCGAAAATTATAAATAACTTTTTAGAAAATTCAAGTTGCGTACTTGGATTTTCTTTTGAGATATATGTTTTCGTTTATGTGAATATAAAGGTATATTACTTTCAGTGATAAAATTCAAACAAAAAAGTTCATACATGTTTGGTCTTTTACACAATCCCTGTTGCAAAAGAAAATTGATGATAATTTCTTTCTCTTATTATTAAAATTTTTGTAAGTATATTTTCAAAAGATGATAGTGGAATACATAACACAGAAACAAGATGTCCGATATGTAAATCATTTGTGGCAATAGATGTATAAAATTAAATATGGAACTTAGTACGAGCCTACAGCCAGAAATGCTGATGGATTTTCAGTAGGAATGAGCTTAAGAAATGCCGACAAGTTATAGCTTTTAATGCTATTACCTGTTGGCATTATTTTTTTGCCCTTTTTGCGTTGAAAGCAGAAAGGGCAATTATGATTTTTCGAAACAGAAGTCCTCCAATCAATCCGAATTATAAAAGATTCAGATTGATTGGAGGAAAAATTAATGGACAGACGTCCGAAAAGAAGAAAAGATAAGTACAATCCATATACATTACATAAGGAAAATGAAAGATACTATGTTTCTTTTATTGACTCAAACAATAAATTTCAAAAGATAGAGATATCACAGGAAGTGTTTGAAAGCTTTAACAAATTTGAACTTGAAGATGTTTCCCAAATGAATGAGTACGACAGACATTTGGAACATTCCGAAGTAGATGAAAACACCTTGTACCAAAAGAGTGTTTCAAGTGAACAACCGTTAGAAGAATACTTTGATAAAGCTCAGGATGCGGAGAATCTGCATATGGCAATAAGCAAATTGCCCGATGTGCAAAAACGCAGATTGAAAAAGTACTATTTTGAAGATAAAACCTTTGAAGAAATATCTCATGAAGAAGGATGTACATATCAATGCGTTCAAAGGTCTGTATATCGTGCAGTGGCAAAAATAAAAAATATTTTAGAAAAATTATAAATTAGGGGTGTGTTTTAGCTTTTATGTGAGGAAACAGGTGAAAGGGTTAATTCTCTTTCACCTGTTTTCTTTTTTCAGAGAACAGGCGTTGCTCTTTGAAAATTTAATATCAGCACATCAGATACTTTCCTTCTGCTGTTCGGAACGGACAAGCCATATGAGCGAACATATTTTATATATCTTCAGGACTCAGACATTGAAAGGCAAATTCAATGACGGCGATGACAGGCAGATGGGATAATGATACTTCCGTTAAGTCAAAAGTCGAGCGTGATAGAACCGTCGCAACCAAAGATGGCGGCTGTGGGAGATCCCCACGGTGGTGAAATTCCAATGAGGCTATAATGCAATGCCGTCTGATGTGTTCCTTGTCGCAGGGCATCGAGGATAAATAGCGACAATAGGATAGCGTGAAAATTAGAACTATCCAAAACGATTGATTTTATCCCGGCAGCAGAAGATTTTTAATTTTCTGCTGTCGGGGTATTTAGAAGAAAATTACTGAAAGAAGGTGTTAAAATGTTAGGATTTATTATTGGTCTTTTTGTCGGTACTTTTATAGGTGTAGTTTTTATGTGCTTGTTCAATGCAGCGGCAAAAGCTGATGAGCAGATGAAAGATAATATAGATGACAAAAAATAAGGAACAGGTGATAATTTGAACGAAAACTATATAAATGAAAATAACATTGATTCAGAACACAGAATAGAATCTGTTATAAACGACTGCAAGGTCACAATCTGCTTTTCTAAAAACAGAAATAACCATGTTGAAAGAAATGTTCTTGAAAATCTTTTGGATACATTTGAGAACAGAATGAAAGCTCAGATTGGATGCTGAATTTCTTTAAGTTATTTTTCAGATTTGCTGGATATTATAGGAATTATGTAGTATTGTTGGTTTGCAAAAATCGTATGAAAGGGTGATAAAATGAAAAGAGTATATTGCTTGTACAGAGTATCAACCAAAGGTCAGGTTGATAAAGATGATATTCCAATGCAGAAAACCTCGTGCAGAGAATTTGCTGAACGCAACGGCTGGACAATTCTGAAAGAGTTTCAGGAAAAGGGTGTGTCTGGATTCAAGGTGTCGGCAAGCGACCGAGATGCTATTCAGGATTTGAAAGCCGCCGCAGAAAAGAAAGAATTCGATGTGCTACTTGTCTTTATGTTCGACAGAATAGGCAGAATTGATGACGAAACCCCGTTTGTCGTCGAATGGTTTATCAAGCACGGAATAGAGGTGTGGAGCGTTAACGAGGGCGAACAGAGTATGGATAATCATGTGGACAAGCTTATGAATTACATACGATTTTGGCAAGCCAACGGTGAGAGTCAGAAAACGTCAGCTCGTGTTAAAACTCGCCTTAACCAGATGACGCTGGACGGCAAATTTACCGGAGGTGTTGCTCCATTCGGTTACAAACTTATAAAAAGCGGTGAAATCAACAAAAAGGGAAAAGAGCTTATGGACATAGTCATTGACGATGATGAAGCTCCGATAGTCAAGAAGATATTCGAGATGACAGTTAAAGAGGGTTACGGCTCATATCGCATGGCTGACTATCTGAACAGTCACGGAATCAAAACCCATAATAACAGCAAGTTTCAATGTAATACGGTTAATCGTATTCTAAAGAACAGGCTGTACTGCGGTTATCTTGTGTCAGGCGGTGTTGAATCACCGTATATCGAAAGATTGCATATAATTGATGAAAATATCTTCGACCAAGCTCAGTTCATACTGAAACAACGCTCCTCAAAGAATGAAGAAAAGCAACAGATAGCAAGGACTACCAAAGGCAGTACATTGCTGTCCGGAAATATATATTGTGCCCACTGCGGTCAGAAAATGGTATCAACAAGCTATATCGACAGATACGACAGGGCAGACGGAAGTCGGTACAGAGTTCGCAGACAGAGGTATATATGTACCAATAAAGCGATGAAAAGAGGTGCATGTGACGGGCAGTCGGCTTATGTAGCGCACAGAATTGACGGTGCTGTGCTTGCAACATTAAGAGATTATCTCGCAAAAATCAAATCAACACCAAAAGATATAGCACTGGAAAAACGCTACAAATCCGAAATATCGGAGTATAGGAGAAAACAGACAAAGCTTGAAAAAGAAATTGAAAAGCTTAAAAGACAGGTGGTTGAATTGTCCGCCGAAATAGGACGCTCTTTACTCGGCGAAAGCCGCTTTACTCCAGACATACTGTCAGCTTCTATTGACAATACAAACGATTTACTCCATAAAAAAGAATTTGAATTAAGTGATATAAAGTTCAAGCTTGCCAATCAGCAAAATGCGATGGGTAAGCTTGATTTTTATTACTCACAATTCAGAACTTGGGCTGATGAGTTTGATAACTCCACAATGGAACAGAAGAAAATGATAGCTTGTCAGCTTATCAAAGAGGTTAAAGTCGCACGAGGGTATGAATTAGAGATAATATTCGACCTTAATTATGAGCAGTTTCTATTTTCTCATTGAGAGTGATAACTGAAGTATAAAGATTATTGAAGATAGCCATATATATCAATCAAAATAAAGCTTATAGAAAATAAATATTTTAATTAATTATGATTGCTTCGCAGTTATGCAGTAAGAGCTGATTCCCTGCATATCTGCGAATTTTTGCTTTTGTAAAAGTAATTCACAATAATTACTGGACGGTTAAACAAAATAATAAATAAATCGTTATATCTGTTGTGGTTTTATGTGAAATATGTTATCATATAAATATATCAACCACCAGTGAAAAATGAAGGAAGATGTGTTGTTGTGGATATCATACTTACTGATGATGAACTGAAAAAATGTCTGGAATTTTCAATTAAGTGTGCTGAAAATCAACAGGATATTGAATTTGGACAGTCTGATACAAAACCGCGAGCAGTAGCTGAAATTGGCAGAGATAATTATATTGGGAAAATTGCAGAAGTAGCTTTTGCAAAAATGCTTTATAACGAATTTGGAATTAGTATTGATCTTGATTTTGAGTATTACCCTCGCGGAGAATGGGATGCACAGGATACAATTATCAACGGCTGGAAGATAGATGTTAAGGGAACAAGACAAGGCGGCAGGTGGATGCTTATCGAGTGGAGTAAAATTGATTTTCGCCAGAGAGATAAAGATTTGCCGCACTTGTTTGTTATGGCTTCTGTTTGTTGGGACAGAGATAAAGATGCTCCAACCGGAAAAGTTAAAATGGTCGGCTGTGCATCTATTATGAAATTGAAAAATGATGTTCCTAATACAGAAATTTTGAAAAAGGGTGATCTTCTTCCCAGCACAAGGAATCCTGTGCATTTACAAGCTGATAACTTCGGAATTAAGTTTTCATATTTGGAAAAAGATTGGGAGTTTGTTATTAACTATTTACTGAAAAATAATCCTCCAAAGCTTGATGATTATCCTAATCCATATACAGGAGAAACTTACAGGGAACTTTTTCCTGAAGATTATTAATATATTTTTTTCAGAGGTTATTTATATGATGAGTAAGATAAACATTGATATTATGACAGATAAAGAAAAAACAGCTTTGGTTTGCCTTTATTTTGCACAGCTAAAAAGCAGTGATGATAAATATAAGAAGAACTGTCATTCAAGCCTTCATTTGCTGGCGGATAAATTTGGATATAAATATTCCAATATAAAAAATGATAAGGACGCATATGATGCTCTTTTTGATAACGAAAGGTCAGGATGGCATGATCGCCCATTAGAAAAGAGAAGCAAGTATCTGTTTGATTTTTATGAAACATATAAGTCATATCCTTTAGAAGCTATTGAAGATGCGGCCAATAGAATTATTGCTGAAGCAAAAAAAGATGACGCTCTCTATTTCAGCATAAAAACAAAAAATGCTGAAACGGTAGAAGATATACTGTCAAAAAAGAAAAATATCGAGTTCGACGGACTTAATATTTTGCAGGACTCCATAAAAAAAGGACAGCTTGTATTTGTTGTTTTGGGCGGAGATAAACCCAAATGGGATACTGGACTAATTGGTGTAGGAATAGTTTCTGAAGAACCGTATGATATTGGATATTCAGGGCGAAATTACAAGATAAAGGTCGATATGAAACTATTGCTTAATAAGCCTGTTAAACGTGAAGATTTAGTCCCGTATAAAGATACATATGGAATTATTGGAATTGCACCAATTACTAAATGGGAGCCAAATCAGGCGATTTCTCAGATGACTGAAAGGAATGCAGTTTCACTGATGAGAGCAATGCTTGAAATATGCCCTGAAATTGAGTCCGAATTAGAGGGAATTGTTGATTCTAAAATTATGAGCAGAATAAAAGGCTCAGCAACAATGTTTATACCTGTAGAAGTTAACTACAAAGAAAATCCTGAAGAAATAATTAAAGAAAAGCTGGAAGACTTTTCATCTGGAGAATTGCACGAAGAGATGGCTGACAAATATACCAGGGAAGATTTTCTTAATGAAGTATTTTTATCAGAAACAGATTATGATACTCTCTGTGAACTTCTGGAAATGAACAAGAATGTAATTTTGCAGGGAGCTCCGGGTGTTGGAAAAACTTTTGCAGCAAAGCGTCTTGCATATTCAATTCTTGGGAGAAAATATGACAGTTGTATTAAGATGGTACAATTTCATCAGAGTTACAGCTATGAAGATTTTATTATGGGATTCAGACCAACAGAGAATGGTTTTATATTGTCTCCGGGACCATTCTATGATTTTTGTGAAAAGGCACGATGTGATAAAAGAAAACACTTTTTTATCATTGATGAAATAAACAGAGGAAATCTCAGCAAGATTTTCGGAGAACTTCTGATGCTTATTGAAGCTGATAAAAGAGGCGAAAAAGTTAATATCCTATATAAAAATAAAGAGTTTGGTATTCCCGAAAATGTTTATATTATCGGAATGATGAATACTGCTGACAGAAGTCTTGCAATAATTGACTATGCTCTTCGCAGACGATTTAGTTTCTTTGAGATGGAACCGGCCTTTGACTCTAAAAAATTTATAGATAAACTTGCAGGCTCGTCTGAAAAGACTGATAAAGTTATAGCTGTAATAAAACAGCTTAACCAGGATATATCTGAAGAAGACAGCTTAGGAAAGGGATTTAGGATCGGGCACAGTTATTTTTGCCGTGATAAAGTACTTGATGAAAATATGCTTCGAATGATTATAAAATATGAAATTCTTCCATTGCTTAATGAATATTGGTTTGATGAGCCTTCCAAATATGAACAGTGGAGCGAAAGACTGCTTGGTGCATTAAAATGATAAAAGTTCAGAATATATTTTATATGTTGGCATATGCTTTTCAAGTTTTGAATGAAAGAGGTTTCAAGGAGTTTTCCGCTGAAAAATTTGATAATATTCATAATTTGCTTGCTGCCATACTTTCCAGAGGTATTGCAAATCAGGTGAAGAAAGGATTGCACAAAGAATATATTTTTCAACAGGAGCTGATGAGTACTCCTCACGGAAAAATTAACATTTCCCAAACAATAAATCAGAATATAGGAATGAAAAAACTGGTATGTTCATACGACGAGCTTTCAGAAAATACATATGCAAATCAGATTTTAAAATCAACATCTTTGGTGCTGATAAGCTCCGATGATGTAGATACTGCAATAAAAAAATCATTAAAAAAATCAATGGTATTTTTTTGTAATGTTGATGTTTTGGCGATTTCCTGCATTAAGTGGGATTCAATTAGATATGACAGAAATAATGCTTCATACAGAATGCTGATTAATATTTGTTACTTAATCATAAAAGGACTTATAATTTCTGAACAGGAGAAAAAAGTAAAATTTCATGACATATTTGATGAACAAAAAATGCATAGACTATATGAGAAATTTATCCTTGAATATTATAGGCGTCACTATCCTTTTTTAAAACCGTCTGCATCATATATTTCCTGGAATGAAGATAATTCTTATATTGAATTTCTGCCGGCGATGAAATCTGATGTTACATTAAAATACAATAGTTATACGCTTATTATTGATGCAAAATTCTATGGGAAAAGTATGCAGACAGGCATGTACGGCAAAAAAACTGTTCGTTCCGAAAATCTTTATCAAATTTATACTTATGTAAAGAATCAGGATTACAATAAATCCGGAAAAGTCAGCGGAATGCTTCTTTACGCAAAAACGGATGAGGCAATTACACCGGATTATCATTATAGCTTTGACAGAAATGAAATCAGCGTAAAGTCATTGGATTTAAATGATAAGTTTGATAGTATTGCTCACCAGTTAGATGAGATTGTCTGCTCATGGCAAAATGAATTAACAGGGCTTAAGAGATACTGAAAAGGCGATAATATGGATAATCATGATTCAAAGACAAGAAGCTATAATATGTCAAAGATAAGAAGCAGTGATACAAAACCCGAACAAATTGTACGGAAATATTTATTTTCTAAAGGCTTGAGATACAGAAAAAATGTTAGGAATCTTCCTGGCTGTCCTGATATTGTATTAAAAAAGTATAACACTGTTGTTTTTGTAAATGGATGTTTTTGGCATAAGCATGAGGGATGCTCAAAATTTGTGTGGCCGTCTTCAAATGAAAATTACTGGAAAAAGAAAATCCTTGGCAATGTAAAAAGAGACGAAGAAAATTATGCTAAACTTAGAGACTTGGGCTGGAATATTGTAACCGTATGGGAATGTGAATTGAAGAAGCCTGTCAGAGAGCAAACATTATCAAATCTATATATAAAAATTATTTCACAAAGGAGAGATTAGAGTGCTTTCAGATAATTTAAGAAGGGGTGTGCTTTTTGCACCTCTGAATATGGATGTTAATCAGCTGTTTATTGTTTCAGGATATGCCACTCCCAATATGGCTTCGTGGTTTATAAAAAATATTGATTTGCCGCCCGAAAAATCTATAGATATTCATCTTATAGTGGGAATGGTGCCATATGACGGATTAAGTGTTTCTGTTCATAACGGATTTAAAGACTTAATGACAGAACCTCTTCCGCCGTCAGTTAATTCTTTTACATGTTCATATATATGTGAGGGACCTCCTGTGCATTCAAAACTATATATTTGGGCTAAAGACGACAATCCTGTTTCTGCTTTTTTAGGTTCTGCCAATTTTACACAGACAGCTTTTGGCAATAACAGACGGGAGATTATGAATATATGTGATCCGAATGAGGCAATGTCATATTTCCGGGCGATAGAAAATAACAGCATTTTCTGTAATCATGCTGAGGTAGAAGAATACATAATTTTACATCCGACACACCCTATTTTAGATAATGAAAACCATCCTCTTTCACCGTTTGAAAATTCCGGGTTAGAGTCTGTGACGCTTTCACTGCTTGCAAGGGGAGGAGAAACCGGCGAAAAATCAGGAATAAACTGGGGACAGCGTGATCGAAGAAATCCAAATGAAGCATATATTCCTCTCCCTGCACGAATTGCTAGAAGCGGATTTTTTCCGCTTGAGGAGAGACACTTTACTGTAGTTACTGATGACGGACATATGCTGATATTGCGGGTTGAACAGGAAAACGATAAAGCTATAACTACGCCTTTGAGCAATGCACAGTTAGGTGAATATCTGAGAAATCGAATTGGTGTTCCGAACGGAGCATATGTTTGGAAACAGGATTTGCTTAATTATGGCAGAACGGATGTTACATTTTATAAATTGGATGAAGAACAGTTTTATCTTGACTTATCAGTGTGAAAAAATGAATAAACTCCAAACGAAAGAAGCACCTCAAATTGTGGTGACCCCCAAAAGTTAGATTTGAAAGCGTAGTGGCTTTTAGCTGCTACGC
>OGUP01000249.1_pt1 | contig 35212 bp, 25 predicted proteins | sample 1553661 | NCBI WGS metagenome assembly OGUP01 (sample SAMEA2580026, study PRJEB22360) | human gut metagenome | biome: human gut; feature: human-associated habitat; material: faeces | place: Denmark | collected 2008/2010
CGGCTGGGCATACCCGCCTGCCGGAGCTCCCGCCGACTGGTTATCCCCACGGCGTCCCAACAACTTCATATCGTCGGCCAGAATTTCGGTCGTATAACGCTTATTGTTATCCTTGTCCGTCCACTCGCGGGTACGCAGGCGCCCCTCGATGTAAATCTGCGATCCTTTATTGACGTAGCGATCCACTACGTCGGCCAAACCGCGCCACAAAGTGATCGTATGCCACTCGGTATGTTCCTTGGTTTCGTTGGCCTGGCGGTCGAACAGCCGTTCGGTCGTCGCCAGACGAACCCGGGCAACTTTCGCTCCGCTTTCGAGCGTGCGGACCTCGGGATCCACACCTACGTTGCCGATCAAAATCACTTTATTTACCATATCGCCTCGTTATAAGTTTTTTATCATCTCCATAAAGAGCTCGGCCATCTTCACGCCGGCTTTGGCCCCCTGACGCTGCACATCCTCGTGGTCGCCGACCTCATCGCTCAACCCGCAGTTCGTAATGACCGATACCCCGAAAACGGGAATCGACATGTGCCGGGCCACGATTACCTCAGGCACGGTGGACATACCGGCGGCATCGCCGCCGATCGCCTTGAAATAACGGTATTCGGCCTGCGTTTCGAACGTCGGACCCGTACCGCCCACATAAACGCCGTACTGCAACTTGATTCCCTTCTCCTCGGCGATACGGGTCGCACGGATAATCAAGTGCTGATCGTAACAGTTGTGCATATCCGGGAAACGGGGGCCGAACTCGGCCATGTTGGGGCCGATCAGCGGATTGGGCATCAGGTTGATGTGGTCGGTGATGACCATCAGATCGCCTACCCGAAACGAAGGATTCACGCCGCCGCTGGCGTTCGATACGAACAGGTAGCGGATCCCGAGCAGCTTGAGCACCCGCACGGGGAACGTCACCTGCTGCATGGTGTAACCTTCGTAATAGTGGAACCGCCCCTGCATGGCCACTACGCGGCGCCCTTCGAGCAAACCGAAAATCAATTTTCCCTTATGTCCCTCGACCGTCGAAACGGGAAAATTGGGAATCTCCTTATAGTCGATCGAATATTTCTCATCGATACGGTCGGCGAAATCGCCCAATCCGGTACCGAGAATAATGCCTACTTCCGGTTGGAAGTTTTCGATGCGTGCCTGAATGAAGGCCGCAGTCTCTTTAATTCTCTCTAACATCGCACTCTAATTTTTGGAGAAAATCCGTTTCCGAATCATCTATGAATGAAATATTGATGGGCAGGAAATACATTCTCTTGCGTACTTCCGCCGGTATCTTTTCGGGATGGCTCATCTTGACCGCGTCCTTTTCGGTCATGATGATCGCCGCTTTCGGGTGTTTTGCCAGCAAATTCGCTACCAATTTCATATCTTTCACCCGGTAAACATGGTGGTCGTCGAAACGAACGTCCTCGATCACCTTGTAATTATTCCTCAATCCCTCCACGAAAGGTCCCGGATTGCCGATACCCGACATGGCGATCACCTGCTGTCCGTAATTCAGTTCCTCATCCACGAACTCAGGGAAGAGCGGCCGAGGCCGGAAACTTTCGAAACGGGTAAAGTAAACACGCTGATAGGCGACCTGAACCAGAACCTTGCGCAGAATGCGCCGGTCTATCGGAGCCATATTCTCAGGGCATTTGGTCACGATGAAATAATGCGCCCGGTGCAACTGTTCGGGCAAATCCCGCAGATTGCCCGCAGGCAACATCCGATCATGCTGCACGGGCCGTGTCGCATCGATCATGACGATATTGACTTTAGGCTCTACGTAACGGTGCTGGAAGCCGTCGTCCATCACGACGAGATCGACCTCCGGATGCTCCTGCCGAAGACGGCGGATCCCCTCTGCCCGTTTCTCGCACACGACCACGACCGTATCGGGAAATTTGCGCTTGATCTGCAACGGCTCGTCCCCCACTTCGCGGTAGTGCGATTCGGGAGTGACCTCAATATATCCTTTCGTTCGCCGCCCGTATCCTCTGGAAATCAACGCTACGTGATGCCTTTGAGCCATGTAGGCGATCACCATCTCGGCCATCGGGGTTTTGCCCGTACCGCCTACGGTGATATTGCCGATGCAGACGACCGGAATATCGAACTTCTCCTGTTTCAGAATCCCCCAATCGAAAAGCCGGTGGCGCAACAAGACCCCCAACTTATAAAGGAAAGAAACAGGCATCAAAAAAAAATTCGACATTCTCAATACTGGTTTATAGCAATCAAAGATAGCAACAATTCAATGAATTACAAAAGAAACACCCCAAAACTTGGATAATCCGACCGCAGAGCAGCGGAAATTTTGTTTTTTTTCTTATCTTTACCGGAAGAAAACTTCCGTTAAAAATCAGGATACATCCCGACCGGACTCCAAAAAATTTGACCCGGTTCGCAGTTTTATACCTTAATTATTAACATGATCAAACAACTGAAACCAGCTGCCGCATTGTTAGCAGGCCTGCTCTTTTTAGCAGGATGCGGCCGCACGGCAACGGATGCCGAAGAAAATTCCGATGAAATCATAGAACCCAACCTTTTATACGGCATTCCCGCCGACAACTACCGGCTCGAACAGCAGATCATCGACCGTGGCGAAACCCTCGGTCAGATTCTGAACCGATACGGTGTTTCCGCCGCCCAGATCGATCAGCTCGACAAAGCGTCCAAAGACGTATTCCCGCTCCGCAACATCCGGGCCGGGCGCAGCTACACGGCTTTCATCCACGAAGATTCGCTCAACGCGCCCCATCTGGACTATCTGGTGTACGAACAGAGCATTTCCCAGTATGTCGTTTTCAGACTGGCCGACGACTCGATCAGTGTCACAAAAGGCGAAAAAGAGTATGAAATACGTCGCCAGAAAAAGACTGCCACGATCGACTCCTCACTCTGGGAGGCGATCGTAGGCGCCGGCATGCCGGCCTCCCTCGCCGCCGAAATGGAGGACATCTATCAATCGACGATCAGTTTCTTCAGCATCCAAAAAGGAGATAACTTCACGGTCATCTACGACGAGCGTTACATCGACACCCTACCGGCCGGCATCGGACGTATATGGGGGGCGAAATTCAACTACGGCGGCAAGACCTATTACGCCATTCCGTTCCGCCAGGGCAATAAAATCGCCTACTGGGACCAGGACGGCAACAGCCTGCGCAAGTTGATGCTTATCACGCCGCTCAAATATACGCGCATCAGCTCCCGGTTCACCTATTCGCGGCTCCACCCCATCTACAAAACCTACCGAGCCCATACGGGCGTCGATTTCGCAGCTCCGAAAGGTACTCCGGTACATGCCGTAGCGGATGGCACGGTCATCTTCAAAGGCTGGGGCGGCGGAGGCGGCAATACCCTCAAGATCAAACACAACAACGGTTTTATGACCGGTTATCTGCACTTGAGCGGCTACGCCAAAGGGATTCGTCAGGGCAGCCGCGTATCGCAGGGGCAGTTGATCGGCTATGTCGGCAGCACCGGAGCATCGACGGGCCCGCATCTGGACTATCGCGTCTGGCGCAACGGCAAACCGATCGATCCGCTGAAGATTCCGCAGGAACCGGGCGAACCGATTCACAAAGCCAACCGTGCCGCTTACGAATATGTCCGCGACCGAATTATGGCCGAACTGGACGGCGAGGTAAAGGAAGAAGACAAGATCAAACAACTCGACTCGATCGTACTCACCCCGTCGAAAACGGCAGACAGCCTGGTTTTCAGCAGTAAATTATGATCGACCCGCGCATTGTCCGCTTTATCGGCCGACACCACGTCCTGACACTGGCGACCGTCGCCGGAGAACAGCCCTATTGCTCGCACGCGTTTTACGCCTACGACCCAGAGCGCAATCTGCTCGTATTCGCGGCCGATAAGACGACGCGCCATGCGGAGGAGATGCAGGCGAACCGGCAGGTAGCGCTGGGCATCGCGCTCGAAAGCAAGGCAGTGGGCAAACTTCAGGGGCTCCAGCTTTGCGGAACGGTGCGGGAAGCGGACGAAGAAGCTCGAAAAACCTATATCCGCCGCTTCCCGTTCGCAGCACTCGCCGAGCTGACGTTGTGGGTTGTGGAGATTTCCTACATGAAATTCACGGACAATACCCTCGGATTCGGAAAGAAACTGATATGGAACAGCAAGGAACAGGAGTAATCATCGTCGCCGGCGGGAGCGGCAGCCGCCTGGGAGGTCCGCTTCCCAAACAATTCCGCATGCTGGGATCGCTGCCGGTATTGGGCCATGCGATAAACGCCTTTGCAAGAACGCTGCACAGCACGCAGATCGTCGTCGTCCTTCCCGAAGGGCAGATCGATTTCTGGAAGAATCTGGCAGCCCGTTTCGACATAGCCAAGCACACCTGCACGGCGGGCGGGCTGCAACGGTTCCACTCGGTACGCAACGGCCTGTCCGCTCTGCCCCGAACCGTCGTGCTGATCGCAGTCCACGACGGCGTACGTCCTTTGGTATCGTCCGACCTGATTTTGGAAACCGTGGAGTGTGCGGCGGCCCACGGTACTGCCATTCCGGTCGTCGAAGCCGTCGATTCCCTGCGGCAGCTCACGCCCGACGGATCGCACCCGATCGACCGCAATACGCTGCGAATCGTACAAACGCCTCAGGTCTTCGACGCGGAATTGCTCCGTCGTGCCTATGAACTCGACTACTCCCCCGACTTCACCGACGACGCCTCGGTCGTCGAACGGGCGGGACATGCGGTCACGCTCTGCCACGGAGAGCGCGGCAACCTGAAAATCACGACAGCGGACGATCTTCCGATCGCCGAAGCAATTCTTTTATCCAGAGCATCCCGTGAAGAAAATCTATAAATACAGCTTCAGCCGCCACACGCTTTCGCTCACGACGATCTACCTCACGATCTTCCTCGCACTGGGGATCGGGCTCTACTTTCTATATGAAGGAGGCTATCTTTCGGCCTGGTTCTTTTCGTTCATCGTGGCGCTCGTCGCCCTGATGTCACTCTCCATTCCGCGTCGCATCCTCGTGGACGACGAAGGACTGCATATCCTCTGTCTGCTCGACATCACGGAGCTTCATCCCGAAGAGATCGCCTCCGTACGGCAAGTCGAGAAGCAGGAACTCCGAGGCTACGTGCCCTATTTCGGCGGTTACGGATTTTTCGGGTTCTACGGACACTATTTCGACCTGAAAAATCTCGAAAGGGTCAAAATCTACGCTTCCGAATGGCGGAATTTCGTCGAAATCACCGATATATATGAAAATCGGATCTATGTCTCCTGTACCCAGGGAGAAGAACTCGTAAACGACCTACGGGAACTCATCTCGCACGCCCGAGAACGACGAGCACAGGAGCTACAGTCCCAGGAAACGACGGAAACACGATAGTTTCCACCTTCCGACGTCAAAACAAAAGACACCGGCCTCTACACTTCTCCCCCCCTCTCCCAAATTCTCTTCCCGAAGGGGATCTCGATTCATTACCTTCCCCAAAAGGATGCTATATAATCGCAGGTTGTGTATATCAGTATCTGCATGTTAAGGGATGATAAACACACGAATTCCGAATTCGAAATACGATACACGACAATCCGGCCTACATTAACGCATCTTACGATTTTCCATTCGCCGCAGAAAAACAATCAGGGGAAACTGTGTACCAGTTTCCCCTGATTTCAATGTATCGTTCAATCTTAATTCAGATTCGGCAGGAAGGAGTAATCCCGGCTGTATTCGAGCATCTGCTTCACGTAGTCGTTCGGATAAGAAACCTTCACATCCACGACCTTGCCGTTCTTCTCCACCAGCTCGTACTGCGGATTCACAAAACCGCTGTAAGGCTCGATATCGAGGGCTTTGTAACGGGTCAGCACTTCGGCGTGCAGCTTCGGATCGACCGTCACGGCATATTTCTCGACCAGTGTTTTGCCGGCCTCGAAATCGCCTTCGGACTTGATACGCTGCACCTCGCGGAGCATACGGCCCAACAGCTCGCGCAGCTTCGTATAATCGTTCACCACGACATACGTTTTGCCATCCTGCTCGACCCACTCGATCACGTTGTCGGCCTTCCCCTGCTCGTAGCACCATTCGGCGATCAGCTTGCGGTTGCGCATGTGCGCCTCCTCGACATTCTTGCCCGGCTCGATACGTGCGAGCTGCGTCATCATACCGTTCATGATATACCGGGCATATTCCGCATACGCCACATCCAGCGACGGAATCAGCCCCAATTCGACCATTTTCGGATCGCCCAGGTAGTAGAGCCCGAAAAGATCGGCACGGGCCTCCTCGAGCGTCGAGGTATAGTTCTTCAACTCACCGCCCTTCACACCCGGAGCCAACTGCCCGGAACCGTGTCCCAAACATTCATGCAGGTCGGTATGCAGATCGTCGGCCAACTTGCCGTACTTGTCGATACGTTCACGGTCTTCGGGACGCAGCATGAACTCCTCGAGGAATCCGTCGCCATGCGCCGCCTGAGCATAAGCGTAGGTAATGTTGTCGATGGTCACCGACTTCGAACCGTGCTCCTTGCGGATCCAATCCGCATTGGGCAGATTGATACCGATCGGTGTCGCAGGATAACAGTCGCCGCCCAGCATCGCTGCCGTAATCACCTTGGCCGAAACCCCTTTGACCACCTTTTTCCGGTAGGCGGAATCTACAGGCGAATGATCCTCGAACCACTGCGCATTCTCGGAGATAACCTCCGTACGATGACAGGCCTCCTTGTCCATGAAATTGACCAGCGACTCCCACGACGCCTTGCGTCCCAGCGGGTCGCCGTAATCTTCGATAAACCCGTTCACGAAATCGACGTTGGATACGGTATCCCGCACCCACAGGATGTTATAACGGTCGAAATCGTGCAGGTCGCCGGTTTTGTAATAGTCGATGAGGGCTGCGATGGTCGCCTTCTGCGGCTCCTGGGCAACGCCTTGCGCCTTCTCCAGCCAGTAAACAATCTTCTCGATCGCCGGCGAATACATACCGCCTACTTTCCACACCCGCTCGCGGATCGTTCCGTCCTCATCCTTCACGAGCTTCGAATTCAATCCGTAGGAGACCGGTTCGGGATCGGCCGGATCGGCCATGGCACGATAGAAATCTTCGGCCTCGGCCTGTGTCACGCCTTCGTAATAGTTGTTGGCGGAAGTGGCCACCAAATCCTGACCTTCAGCCTGATTGAGTTGAGTCTTATAAAGTTCGGGGTTGAAAATCGCCTCGCAGACCACAGCCCGCAGCGCATTGAGCTCGTCGCCGAACTTCTCGACGGGGATCGACTCGGCAACCGCGAGGAAATACTCCTTCGGAAATTCGGGTACGAACTTGTCGTTGGAATAGTGGTGATGGATGCCGTTGGCGAACCACACTTTTTTGAGGTATTTCTCCAACGCTTTCCATTCGGGCGTCGTCCGGTCGCCGTCGTAATTCTCATAAATCACCTCCAACGTGCGGCGCACGGGAAGGTTGTATTTGAAATTCTGGTCGAACATGATGTCGCGGCCGCATTTGGCGGCTTCGGCCAGGTAGTAGATCAACTCTTTCTCCCGAAGAGGCAGCTCGGCAAAGCCCGACACCTCGTAGCGGAGAATTTTAATATCGTCGAAGCGGTCCAGGATCCAGGGAGCATCCTCCGTCTTCTTTTCATGGCAGGAAATCATCGTCGTTGCGGTTAAAGTCAAACAAATTGCACTCAATCGGGTCTTCATAGGCACCAGGTCGTCGGTTTAACGGGATTTTACAAAACAGCACGAACGAAACACACGGCCTCGATTCGCGCATCTTTGCAAAGATACGAATAAGCCGGGTACAAAAGCAAATTTATTTGCATTTTGCCGCAATGAAATATCCAATTATCCGATCCAAATCGAAGACAGAGAAAAATGAGAACAATCGTACAGGCTTATACACAAAAATCGCCCAACCGCTTCCTATCTTGAACAAGGATAAACAAATATTCATCCCCGGCAAACACGGAACATCAGTCCCCCAACAGTCCGACCAGCTCCGATAAAACCGACCGCAACTGGTTCAATCCGACACACAACCCTTTCGGGTTATTTCGTTTTTCAGACAAAATACGTTCCACACCACATATCGTCCACAACCGAACAAAAAAGTCCCGGTCGGAAAATACCGACCGGGACTCCAATTAGCGTTCCGCATATCTAGACATCGATGCCCGACACGGCTTCAATTATCTAACGACCGATGCGGACGGCATTTCATCGTTACTATGCCAAGTACCAGTCCACTTGTAATTTGTCTCAAAATACTTCTGGAATGCTTCGATCTGCGCCGAAGTAGCCCAAATATCGACCAGATTAGCCGCAGGAATGAAATTAGCAGGATCTGTCAACTTTGTATTGGTATAGATATTTATCGAAGGATAGATCCATTTACCACTATTAGGTTCACTCTCCCACTTCTCCAAATAAGAGCCGGAAAGATTCAGAGAAGTCAATTCCGTACAACCAGTTACGGTCACAGCAACAATCGCCCGACAATCCTTTACCGTCACGGATTCGATCTTCGGACATTTATCCAGTTCGACACGCTTCGGCCCAACCTCCGTACCGGCCGCACCTGTCACCACCAAGGAGAAAGTCGTCAGGCTCTGAAGACCGTTGCAATCGATTGCCGTCAAACCTTTCACCAACGAAATATCAACCGAAGTCAAATTGATATTACCAACAGCCAAATTCGTATCATCCAAAGACTCCAACCCAGACACCTTCAGCGTCTTCAAATTCCGAAAATATTCGATACCAGCCAAAGACTTCACTTCCGCCGCATTGTCGGCATTAAGCTCCAAATCCGTAACCCGATCAGCTTCCTCCTGCGTAATACCCCCATTGGAACCATAGGTCTCAATCAGGAACTCACGGAATGCATTATCTTTGATCGCATCGACAATCGTACTCGTTTCGATAATCGTATAGCTCTCCTTCTCGATATTGATAGCTTCCACGTCGAGAGTTCCGGCAAATATCTTGGTCAGCGTCGCACACCCCATTACATTCAGAGACTGCAACGACATATTACCCGAAATATCCAGACTCGACAATGCAGTATTGCTCGCATCGAGCGTCTTCAAAGCTGTCCCGTAACCGGCACCAAACAAAGTAAGTTCCACAAGCGGATTTCCGCTGACATTATAATTCTCCAACATCGGAGTCGAATGGAGATAAACATACTTGAGATTGTTATTACTTACGTTCCAATCCGTAAGAACCGCATTGTCGGAACAACTGAAACCGGAAGACTCGCTCAACAAATTATTCGCCACATTTACGCTTTTCAAAGTACTCGTATTATACGAACACTGGAAGCGGGTCAGTTGGTTGTTACTCAAATCGACAGACTCCAATACCGAGTTTTCGAAAGCAACCTCCTCGAGCATATTGCCGCTACCTTTCAGAATACGCAACTTCTTACATTTATTCAGTTCGATTCGCCCGGTCAGTTGATTGTTCGAAAAATCAATCTCCTCGAGATTGGTGAAGAATCCGGCAACAGGAAGCTCAGTCAGCTCGTTGTCCGAGCAATCCAGTTTCCGCACATTCGTGAAATTGACATATTCCACACCTTTAAGGGACTTAATACCCAAACCTTTGATATTGATCTCGGTGATCGCCTCGACCTCGGTTTTGTCGAGCTTACCGTCCCCGTTCTTATCGAAAGTCAGCAGATAAGTCTTATACGCTTCGTCTTCGATGTTAGCGATAGCATCCGGCCCTGCCTCATAATCCTTGTATTGGATAAAGCTCTCGATATTCGACGTGCTCTCGATCGTCTGCCCCTTACTCAACCAAACCGTTTTCAGGGAGTTCGCCATATATGCCAATGCCGAAGTCAGCAGCAGGTTTCTCGAAAGGTCGATCTCGACGATCGGGGTGCTGCCGAAGTCGATCGAACGCAGATAAGGACAGTTCGTTACGTCGATCTCTGAAATCTTGGTGTTGCTGATATTCAGAACTTCCAACTGTGCGCTTTTCGTAAGATCGAGCGTTGTAATTGTACCCGTTACCGCCAAATTTGTCAATTTTGTATTGTTCGTAACATCCAAACTGTTGAACACGTCGCCGCCGACATTCAGCGACTTCAGTTCCGTGTTCTTCGAAACGTCGATCGTACTGAATTTAGCCGAACTGAAGCCGATGATTTCCAGCTTGGTGTTCTTGCTCAAATCGGGAGCGACCACGAAACCAGCACTCGAAGCATAGAGATTTTTCAAATTAGGTGCAACCGAAAGATCGATCTTTTTGAGCTTATTACACGACATAACGGAGAGTTCTTCCAAGCTGGCAGGAAGCACGACCGACGAAAGGCCGGCGCCGCTGCTCAGGTTAAGCTCCTTCAAAGCATAACACTGCGAGAAATCGGCCTTTAACAAACGGTGCGTAGTGAAATCGACCGTTTCCAAATTCGGGAAATATTCCAGACCGTCGATCGATGCGATCTCCGACCCCGTAAGCTCGATCGCCTTTACCGCTTCGGCTTCTTCCTTCGAAATCTCACCGTCCTTATTCGTATCGAAGTTCGTCATGATGTAGGTCTTCAGCACCTTATCGGGAATCACGGCAGGATAGGTCAGTTCCTTGCCCGCCTGCTTGATTACGATATGCTCCGAAGCATCTGCATTCTTGAAGATAATCGTCGCGTCACGCGGGCCACCCTCCGTATTCGCCAACACCTTGAACGAGAACTCCTTGTCGATCATAGCGCGGGTATCCACAGCCTCGATCCAATCGACTCCCTCCTCGATCGTAGCCGTCACAGGCTCGATGTTCGTCTGAAGTTTCACCGTTACATTCTGCTCCGTATTGGACACAGATATCGTTTTCGAATCCTCGTCGATGATGAGCTTCCCCTCCTGATTCTGCTGGATTTTGAGAGGGGCCTTCTCACTGCCACTTACGAAATTGAATGTCACCTCCTTGGCCGCATCTGTCTCATTGGTCGTAGAAACCGTAAACTTCACGACGCTCTCGCCAGATTCGCCTTCCGTCTTGTCCACCTCAACCCAATCTGCGCTACCTTCCAGCGTCCAGGATTTCGAACTGGTAACGGTAACAGTCTCCTCGCCGCCCTTGTACGAGAACGACAAGGTCTTCGGACTGATCGAAATAGACTCCGAAGCAGACATCTGACGAACCGTCAATTCCACACTCGTTGCCTCCGGGTAAGTCAGCGTGAGTTTAGCTTCCCGCGCAGCACCCGGATTGGCGTCTGCCTGAAGAGTGAATTTATCTGCACTGACCGACAGATCGTGCAGCCAAGTCGCATCCCACGTCACATCGAGAGAACAACCATCTACGGCATAATCCACGGTGTAAGGTACTGTTACCTTACCCGCAACGGCTGCGATGTCTGCAGGATTCGAGGCCTTAATGACTGGTGTCTCCAGTTTCACATCCGGGTCGTCGCTACAACCTGTGAGGCCCAAAGCGAAAACCGCGAAAAACGACAGCAAAAAAGCGATAGTTTTTTCATACTGGTTAATGATTTTTTTGTGAAAGCACTTCCGGTATCGCTACCGTAAATACTTCCGGGGTTAATATAAAAAGTTAATTGAATGGATGTTTCTGCAATAAGTTTCGAACAAACGGGCCTTGACTACTTCGAAAAAAGCGCAACGACCGCCGGCAATCGGCGTCGAACCCGACATCTTTACGGCTCCGGCCCCGCTTATCGTCGTATTTTTACCCTTTGCCATACTTCTCGATCTTAAAAAACAGCTTTCTGCGTCGCTTCTCCGGTTCCTTTCACATTATCTTCCCGCCATTCCTTCCCTCTGCGAATAAAACTGTGTTATCACGAGCCGCCACGAGTTTTTCTTTCAATCGATACTATAAAGATATAAAAATAATTTCAAAAAACGCCAAGCATTTTCCGGAAAAAATTTCATTCATTTTCTGAAAATCTATTACTCAACATTTCCCAAGCTCATACCGACACGACACAAGACGCATAGCCTATGTCTCTTCCCCATAACAATACGAAGCCGATCGCGACAGAACGTAGTCTACAACATCCGCCCGCATCATAAACAAGATCTGCCATGCCTCCCGGCACACGCCCGAAGCCGACAAAACGATCCGCCGTGGCAAAACAACGGAACACGTAGCGTTATGAGCGCCAGCCGGAGAACGCAACACATAACCTAATGCCCTATATTCTATATTCAAACACGCCTCCCCCTTCTCACCCGACTAAAGGATCCCGACCTTCCCCACCCGACCTTCCCGACATTACAATGACAGCACTACCTTATATTCCCTCTCGTATAAATACAAAAATCCCGACCGGGATAAACCCGGCCGGGATTCGATTCGAACGGAAACGCACAAGTAAACCTACAGCTATTTCCAGACAGGAACTAAAAAATTACTCTTCAATTTTCATCTCGCAATAAGGAGATTCTCCATAGTAGTCATACCAGCTGCTTCTCAACGCATCGTACTGCTCCTGCGAGCCAACGATAATCGTTGCGCCCCTCTGATCGAAAGGAAGATTTGCTCCCTCGGCAGCCTGTGCTCCGACATACCCTTGCAGCAAATCACAACCGCTAATGTTGATGGTTTTAGCCGAAGCAAAAGCAGCACGAATAAGTTTTAACTTAGCCAAGCCTTTGCAGTTCAACGAAACCAATGCTTTGCTGCCGCTGCCCCAAGAAGTACCGCCGACATCCACAGTTTCCAGATTGGTATAAGCCGTCAAATCCAAATCGACAGGACCGATCGACTGCGCATTCGAACAAACCGAAGTGAAGTTTACAATACCGGCAGGAAGTTTAATTGACTTATACCCCTTCGACGGAGACACCGTAACAGTCGTCAGATTCGTATAAGCAGAGAGATCCACATCCTCCAATTGCGCATTAGGAGCGACTACGCTGAGCGTCGTCATGTTTTTGAAGACTTCCAACCCTGCCAGGGATTTCAAATTCGCAACATTATCCTCGTAGCCTACAATGTAAAGTCCAGTAACCCGGTCAGCAATCTCCTGCGTAATCACGGTATTGCCTTGATCCGGATTGTAACTCTCATCCGCCAAAATCTTCGCACGGAGGATCGGATCGACGTTCTTCGCCACATCGGATGCACCGAATGAGATACTCGGATAAGTCGAAGACAATGCAGCGGCTTGGCCTGCCGTAGCGCTAACCTCCTTCATAGCCTTACCAAAGAGCACCTTAGCAGGATCGACAAGCAGCGGCGATTCGCTGATATCGAGCGTTGTCAGAGCGTCCAGCCCCGTCGCGATGTCGAGCGAAGCGAGCTTCTCGCAACCGGCGAGGTTCATCTCTGCCAATTTCGAAGCATTCTTGATCGTAATCGAAGAGAGTCTCGAGGCAAGCGGAGAGAAGTCGAGCGTCACAGGCCCCACATTGGCAGCAGGATCCGAGAAGATCAACTCGACTTTAACCGGATCACCCCACTCTACGATATCTGTAAATTTCAACGACTTCACACCATTAGCCAAACTCAACACAAGATTCGTCAGATAAGTCTGGTTCGACAGATCGACATCCTCCAGAGCGGTCGCTCCCGTGATGTAGATGTTTTTCAAATATTTAAAATTCTCGATACCCTTAAGACTCTTAAGATCCCCTACGTTCGGCGTATCCTTATCGATAACCAACGTCGCATTCGTACCCGAAACCTTGCCCGCCTCGATCGCAGAGAGTTTGCCGTTGCCATCCAGGTCGAATTGCTCGATACAAGCGGCACGGAATACAGGATCCCAATCCTCCGAAATGTCGGGTGCATCGGTAACAGCCCAAATTCCAAAGAACGACTCCTGATTGATAGACAAATCCTCCCTAAACTGGTCGTATTGCGCCTGTGTCAGAACAAGTTTGCCGAGGTTCGGGGTACAGATAAATTTGGAAAGACCCGGACATACGGAAATATCCAACGCCGTCGGCTCTCCGTTTTCATCCTCTTTGGCGAAAGAACCTTCAAGAACCAACGTCTTAAGATCTTTCGAATCCTTGAAAGAGAGGGTGTTCAAATTAGTAATCAAAATAACATTAATCTCGCCCAGTTTCGGACAACCGTCCAAATTAATCACGTCCAGACCGGTATCCTCGAATTTATCGGGAGCGGTTTCGGACTGAGAGAGACGCTTCATCCGGAAATAGGTCAATTCGGGCAGGTTAGAACACTCGATGCCTTTGACTCCGGAACCCAGGGTCATATCGATATTCGTCAGCTTCGTGTTTTTGGACAGATCGACAGCCTCGATCGCAGGCGTGATCCAGTTCAGTCGGAGAGCGGTCAGTTCCTTGAAATACTCGATACCGGCCAGCGAAGCAATCGGACGCAACGCAGGATCACCCTTGGAAGCATCGCCATCCAGATTGATCGAGGTCACGCCAGCGGCCTCCTCCGAGGTCAGCACCCCGTCTTCGTCAAGGTCGTAGTTCTCCATGATATACTTCCGGAAGAGTTCGTCCTTCAGCTTCTTGGCAATATTCGGGTTGGTGCTCTCCTGGGTAATTACGAACTGCTCTTTAGCGTCCGCGTTCGAGAAGGTGATCGTTACGCTACGATCGGTGTCGTCGTTGTTGGGATCCACCTTGAACTGGAACTCCTTTTCCGTCATCGCACGGGTCGTAACGTCCGTGATCCAATCGATCGTTTCGCCTTCCGGCACATTGATCGTCGCCGTTACGGGTTCGATGTTGGTCTGGAGTTTCACGGTAACCGTTTCGCCTTCGGGAGCGACCGCCAGCGGAGATTCGGTCACGAAGATCAACTGACCCTTCACATTCTGAGTTACGGTAAGCTTCATCTGAGCGCCTTTGCAATCGAAAATGAACTCAGCGGTCTTCTCCTCTTCGGTATTGTTCTCCGTTTCTACATTGAACGTAACCTTGTCGCCGTTCTTTCCCGAAGTAGCGGAAGGAACGACCCAACTGTCGGAACCGCTCGGCACCGTCAGCGTCCAATCGCCGCTGCTGGTCACCGTAACAGACTCTTCACCGCCTGTATAACCGAATGACAGCGCTTTAGGAGAAATTTCGATCGAAGCATCGAAAGCCATCTGCTTGATCTCGACTTTCAGATCCGCAGCACCCTCGTACTTCAAAGTAAGAGCCGCCGTACGAGCCTCGCCCTCGTTGGCATCGACCTGGAAGGCGATATTTGCGTCCGTGTATTCGAAATCGTGAATCCAAGTCTGGTCCGACTCAGCAGAAATCGACTGACCCTCGACCGGATGTGCGATCGAATAAGCCAGTTTCTGTTTTCCAGCGGTCGCAGGCACCTGCATATCTTTCGCAGAGATGACCGGAGCCTCGGGGCCGACTTCCGGATCATCGCTACAACCGCTAAAGATCAACGCCACGGCCGTCATAAGAGCCGCAAACGCCAGAGATAGGGTGAATTTTTTCATAAAAGATAAATGGTTAATTAAATTAATTAATTTATGAACTCGGGGCCGAACGATCAAAACCACCCCTCATTCGGATGAATAAAAGTGGTTCTATTTTTAACAGCAATCATATAGTAATGTACCATTATCCGACGGTCACCTATTCGCAACTCGTGGCTGCGTCTGTAATTCTGCCACCACGGATCCCTCCTCGGAGGGGACTCGGGGCGCTACGCCCCCAAAGAAGTACATCAAGTATATAATCACTTTTTTATAATAATATCTCGAAAAGCCGCTTCCGACATCCGCTCAAGGACCGTATCCGTTTTGGAAGCAGATAGTAGGCTCCGTTTTATCGGGCCGTATTCGACAGCCCGCATATTCAACCGCACAAGCCCTTCTCCGTTTATTTCATTCTTCAATACTATAAATTCCCTGACGCTTCCTCTCTCCCGGCAGAAAACGGCACGCCGCGACACCTCTATTTCAAGTCTTTTCTTAAAATTATTGTAAAGATAAACAAAAAAATGAAACCAACGGCTATATTCTAACAATTTTTTGACATAAAGAACAAAAGACAGATCGAAGACATTCTGATCGTGCTGCCGGGAATTCATCGGGAATCTGTATAAAAAACGCTTCGGCCCGGCAAAATATTGCCAGGCCGAAGACGAATCGGAACATTATCGACCGTTACAGCTCCTTGCGCAACCGCCGCAGAGTGACAGCGTGTGCAATCAAATCGACACCGGCCAGCAGCAGGGACAATCCCACCCAGAACACGACTACACCGACACCGATAATCGGATTGAACAGAACGAGAAACGCGGAAATAATCACGAGAATACCCAGCGTCATCGTCCAGCCGGCGCCCTTGATACCCACACCCATCATCTCGCTGGCGACGCCGACCGCCATGAATCCCCGGAAGAGGAGCCAAAAGCCGAGCACGAACGGCAGGATCGTGAAGAGCATCGACGGGGTGCACAGCAGCAGGATACCCAGCAGGATTTCGACTACACCGCCTGCGATGTACCATCCCTTGCCCGACCCGGTGGGAGCCTTCGTACCCAGATACAGTTCGAAAGCGCCCGAAAGAATCACGACGATCCCGAACAATACGGAAAGCGCGAGATAAGTACCGCCCGGCTCGAAAAAGACGACGATACCCACGATGAAGAAAATAATACCGAGCAACATGGAGAGCTGCCAATTGTCGATGGAGTGTCGGAATCGACCGACATCATAAATTTTATCTGCCATAATAATACGAATTTAAGTTTCTACCTGGTATCCGCAAGAAACCTGCCAAACCCGGAATCGCCTTTCGACCGCATGGATTCGGAGAGATGGAGCGCTCTTCCCATTTTTTGAATTTTTCTCTTCCGATTCTTAATTGTTATTTCTACCTTTGCCGCCGTCAATACGACTAACTTTTCAAACCAAGAAAATGGAAACAATCACAAACAGCGAGGAACTGCGCCGGGCACTCGGCAGCCGGGACCGGTCCGGCATCGGATTCGTCCCGACCATGGGTGCGCTCCACGCAGGACACCGTTCGCTGGTTGAACGCGCACGCCGGGAGTGTGCGACCGTCGTGGTGAGCGTATTCGTCAATCCGACACAATTCAACGACAAAACCGACCTGAAAAATTACCCCCGGACCCCGGAAGCCGACCTGCGCCTGCTCGAAGAGGTCGGTGCGGACTATGTTTTCATGCCTTCGGTCGAGGAGGTATATCCCGAACCCGACACCCGTACGTTCGACTTCGGCATGATCGACAAAGTGATGGAGGGTGCGACCCGACCCGGCCACTTCAACGGCGTGGCACAGGTCGTGAGTCGGCTTTTCGATCTGGTGAAACCTGCCAAAGCCTATTTCGGCGAGAAGGACTTTCAGCAGATCGCGGTAATCCGCGAAATGGTACGCCAACTGCGCATTCCGGTCGAGATCATCCCCTGCCCGATCGTGCGCGGAGAGGACGGGCTGGCGCTTTCGTCGCGCAACACCCTGCTCGATACGGATCACCGGACGGCGGCCCCTTATATATATAAGGTATTGAAGGCTGCAGTCGAAAAATCCCATCAGACGACACCCGACCAGCTCGCAGCCTGGGTTACGGCACAGGTAGAGAGCAATCCGCTGCTGAAAGTAATCTACTTTCAGGTCGTAGATGCGGCGACCATGCAGCAGGTCCGCACCTGGGAAGAGAGCCCGGCAATACAAGGCTGCATCGCCGTACAAGCCGGAGATATTCGTTTAATCGATAACATCAAATTGCGATGAAATTCCAGATCGAAGTTCTCAAATCCAAAATACACCGTGTTTCGGTCACGCAGGCCGACCTGAACTACGTGGGCAGCATCACCATCGACGAGGAGTTGATGGATGCGGCCAACATGATCGAAGGCGAAAAAGTACAGGTACTGGACGTCGATAACGGCGAACGCCTCGAAACCTATATTATCAAAGGAGAGCGGGGCAGCGGTGCGATCTGTCTGAACGGCCCTGCCGCACGCAAGGTGCAGGTGGGCGACGTCGTAATCATCGCCTCCTACGCCCTGCTGGATTTCGAAGAAGCCAAAGCCTTCAAGCCCTGGGTGATATTCCCGGATACGAAAACCAACAAGCTGATCCGGTAGAAAACTCCGGCAAACGATCGAAAATCCTGCCCCGCAACGGCAGGATTTTTTCATACGCGGTACGAACCGTCAAAAATGCCCCTAAATATTTGGTGACGCAGTCGATAACCCATATATTTGCATAAAAGTTCCCGAAAAGCGAGGACATACGCCAAACAAGTTCGGCACAGCCTGACGGAGAACCGAAAAAAACGACGCAACCTATTTTGCCGGCCGCATTTTTATGGACATAGCGCTTTCGATCGCAGCATTCCTGTTTTCGATCACAGGCATCGTCGGATGTATCGTTCCGATCATCCCGGGCGTAGCGTTGAGCTACGTGGGATTACTCTGCGCCTCCTTTTGCAGCTATTCCGAAATATCGTCCGCGACACTTTGGATCTGGCTGGCCGTGACAGTGGCCGTTTCGGTCATCGACTACTTCCTGCCCGGCTATTTCGCACGTCTGGTGGGCGGTACGCGGGCAGGGTCGATCGGGGCGACCGTCGGCATGATCGCCGGATTTTTCGCCGGATTTTTCGCCGGCGGATTGGTCGGCGTCATCCTCGGCCCTTTCTTCGGCGCGGTCATCGGCGAGTTGATCCACGACCGCAGCGACTCGGCCAAGGCGTTCCGTTCGGGCTTCGGCTCTTTCCTCGCCTTCATCGCAGGTACGGGACTGAAACTCGTAGCCGCCATCTGGATGATCTGCCTCGTCTGGTCGGACACCTACCCTGTCGTAAAAAACTGGATCGTAACAACATTCTAAAATATAAACCGTATGAAAAAATTTCTGTTATTAATCGCGGCAACGGCCTTCGCGCTGCTTACCACGGCCTGTACCGATTCATCCGGGTACACGTACGAAACGGTCAAGAACGACCCGCTCAAGACCCGTATCTACACGCTGGATAACGGACTGAAAGTCTATATGAGCGTCAATAAGGCAGAACCGCGCATCGAAACCTACATCGCCGTGAAAGTCGGCGGCAAGAACGACCCGAGCGAAACGACCGGTCTGGCCCACTATTTCGAACATCTGATGTTCAAGGGCACCCAACAGTTCGGCACGAGCAACTACGAAGCCGAGAAGCCCCTGCTCGACCAGATCGAACAGCTCTTCGAGGTTTACCGCAAGACGACCGACGATGCGGAGCGTGCGGCAATCTACCGTCAGATCGACAGCATCAGCTACGAAGCTTCGAAATACGCCATCCCCAACGAGTACGACAAACTGATGTCGGCGATCGGTGCTCTGGAAACCAACGCCAACACCTCGATGGACCGGACGGTCTATATCGAAAACATTCCTTCGAACCAGATCGAGAACTGGGCCAGGATCCAGGCCGACCGCTTCAAGAACGTCGTGATCCGCGGATTCCACACCGAGCTCGAAACGATCTACGAGGAGAAAAACATGTCCCTGACGGACGACAACCGTAAGGTTTACACCACGATCGGCGAAGTGCTCTATCCGAACCACCCCTACGGCAAACAATCCGTACTCGGCACGCAGGAACACCTGAAAAACCCGTCGATTACCAACGTAAAGAACTATCACACGCAGTATTACGTGCCCAATAACATGGCCATCCTGCTTTCGGGCGACTTCGATCCCGACCAGATGATCGCCACGATCGACAAATATTTCGGCGATATGCAGCCGAACGAGAATATCCCGCAGCTCGCCTTCGAACCCGAAGCCCCGATCACCAAACCCATCGTCAAGGAGGTTTACGGTCCCGACGCCGCGAACGTAACGCTGGCATGGCGCACGGACAACGCCGCATCGGACGATGCGGAATACCTGCTGTTGGCCAGCCGGATCCTCTACAACGGACAGGCCGGCATGATCGACCTCGACCTGATGCAGCAACAGAAAGTACTCGACGCCTTCTCGTACCCGGATCAGCGGGCCGACTACGGAGCCCTCGTGCTGCAAGGTCTTCCGAAAGCGGGTCAGACCCTCGACGAGGTCCGGGATCTGTTGCTCGCAGAGGTAGCGAAACTCCGCAACGGCGAATTCAGCGAAGAGCTGATCAAGGCGGTCGTAAACAACCTGAAAGTATCGACCATGCGCGAGGAAGAGACGAACGTGGGACGTGTCGAAATGTACCTTTCGTCCTTCTACAACGACATTCCCTGGAGCGACGAAGTGACCAAGCTCGACCGCATCGGCTCCATCACCAAGGAACAACTGGTGGCCTGGGCCAATGAAAAACTCGGCACCGAGAATTACGGCATTATCTACAAACGCCAGGGAGAGGACCCCAGCGTGCAGAAGATCGCCAAACCGGCCCTCACCCCGATCCAGATGAACCGCGACACCCAGAGTGCATTCCTGACCGAAATTCAAAATTCGACGGTAACTCCGATCGAACCCGTATTCGTGGATTTCAACCGCGATATGGAGATTTTCAAAACCGATTCCAGCCTCGAAGTCCTCTATAAGAAAAATGACATCAACGACCTTTTCTCGCTGACCTACCTCTTCGATACCGGCGTGCTGAACGATCCGGCGCTCAACAATGCCTTCGCTTATATCGACTACCTCGGCACCCAGGCCAAGACAGCTGCGGAGATCGCATCCGAACTCTACGACATCGCCTGCTACTACGACCTGTCGGCCAGTCAGAACCGCTGTGCGATAACCTTCAAGGGATTGAGCGAAAACATGGGACAGGTCATGGATATCTTCGAAGACCTGGTAGCCAATGCACAGGGCGACGAAGAGATTCTCGCCAACTACAAGGCCGACCTGCTGAAAAAACGTGCAGACAACAAACTGAACCAGGAAGCGAATTTCGCAGCCTTGCAGCGTTTCGCCTTCTTCGGCGGAGAAGCTATCCAGCGCACGACCCTCAACAACGAGCAGCTCGAAGCGCTCACGTCGGACGTGCTGATCGGCAAGGTCCGCGACCTGCTGAAAAAGCAGCACACCATCCTTTATTACGGTCCTAAAGACAAAGCCGGACTGCTCGCCGACCTGAAAGCACACCACCAAACGTCGGAAGTGCTCGAACCGCTGACTCGGGAAAATATCGCGTTCCAGCCTACGGAACAGAACAAGGTCTGCCTGGCCAACTACAACGCGCCGCAGCTCTACTTCCTCCAGTACTCGAACCTGGGCAAAAAATTCGACGTAGCGGTCGATCCCGCCCTGATACTGTACAACGAATACAACAGCGGCAGCATGGGAGCCATCGTCTTCCAGGAGATGCGCGAATCCCGCAGCCTGGCTTACATGGCCTTCACAGAGTGGATCAATCCGAGCTACCTGGACGACAATTATCTTTTCGCAGCGATCATCGCCACGCAAAACGACAAAATGGCCCAGGCCATCGACGCATTCGATGAGATCATCAACAACATGCCCGAATCGGAAGCAGCCTTCAAACTGGCCAAAGAAGCCGTACTGACCAATCTGCGGACCTCGCGTACGATCAAGGACGAAGTGCTCTGGAAATACATCGCCAACAAAGATCTGGGCGTAACGGAAGACCGCAACAAAGCCATCTTCGAAAAGGTCCAGGACATGACCTTCGCCGACCTCAAAGCCGCCCAGGAGCAGTGGATCAAGGACCGCAAATACACCTATTGTATCCTCGGCGACCTGAAAAACCTCGACCAGGATTACCTGCGTAAGCTGGGCCCGGTACAGATCGTGAGCCAAAAGGAGATGTTCGGCTATTAATTCCACCGACCCAATCATTCAAAACGTCTTCGGAAAAATCCGAAGACGTTTTTTATCCCCCTTTTCCCCGAGGCAAAGCAAGCGGTACGTCCTGTTTCGGATGCACCTCGCTCGAGACCAATCGCCCGCAGCCCGAAACAATAAACCCGGCGTCAGATAAACTGACGCCGGGTTTATTTTCGGGCACCGAACGGAACCCGATCTATTTTTAATACCGATAATGCTCGGCCTTGTAAGGACCCTCGACCGGTACGCCGATATAGTCGGCCTGTTTTTTCGTAAGCTGCGTAAGCTCCACACCGAGGTTATCCAGATGCAGCCGGGCAACCTCCTCGTCCAGATGTTTGGGCAGACGATACACGCCCACCTCCAGTTTCTTCTGCCACAACTCGATCTGCGCCAGACACTGGTTGGTGAACGAATTGCTCATCACGAACGAAGGATGTCCCGTAGCGCAACCCAAGTTCACCAGGCGGCCTTCGGCCAGGATAAAGATCGAATGGCCGTCGGGGAAGGTGAACTTATCCACCTGCGGTTTGATGTTGGTACACACGGCATCCGAAGCCTCAAGACGGGCCATCTGGATTTCGTTGTCGAAATGGCCGATGTTGCAGACGATGGCCTGATCGCGCATCCGCTGCATGTGTTCGAGCGTGATGATGTCGCAATTTCCCGTGCAGGTCACATAAATATTACCCTCGGCCAAGGCACTCTCGACGGTCTTCACTTCGAAACCCTCCATCGCGGCCTGCAAAGCGCAGATCGGGTCGATCTCCGTAACGATGACCCGGGCTCCGTACGAACGCATCGAACGGGCGCAGCCCTTGCCGACATCGCCGTAACCGCAAACGACCACCACCTTGCCGGCAATCATCACGTCGGTCGCCCGCTTGATACCGTCCGCCAGCGACTCGCGGCAACCGTACAGGTTGTCGAATTTCGACTTGGTGCAGGAGTCGTTCACGTTGATCGCAGGAACGAGCAGTTCGCCCGCCTCCTGCATCTGATAAAGGCGATGCACGCCGGTCGTCGTTTCTTCGCTCACACCCCGCCACTCGGCTACCGTTCGGTGCCATTTGCCGTTATCTTCGGCCAGAATCTTCTTCAGCGTATCGAGAATGACCTCCTCCTCGTAAGACGACGGTTCGTAATCCAGCGTCGAAGCGTCGTTTTCGGCCTTATACCCTTTGTGGATCAACAACGTGGCATCGCCGCCGTCATCGACGATCAACTGAGGCCCCTTCCCGCCGGGGAACGACATGGCCATCGCCGTACACCACCAGTACTCGGGCAGCGTTTCGCCCTTCCACGCAAAGACGGGAACCCCCGCTTCGGCGATGGCCGCCGCCGCATGGTCCTGCGTCGAAAAAATATTGCACGAACACCAGCGCACGTCGGCGCCCAACTCGACCAGCGTTTCGATCAACACGGCGGTCTGAATCGTCATATGCAGCGACCCCATGATACGCACGCCCTTCAACGGTTTCTGCGGGCCGTACTTGCGGCGTATGGCCATCAGTCCGGGCATCTCGTGCTCCGAAATCTCAATCTCTTTCCGGCCCCATTCGGCCAATGACATATCGGCCACTTTGTAAGGCAGGGATAAATCCAAAAACATACTTTTTATCATTTAATCAATTATACATAATCTCTTGCCGAATCGTTGGCTCTCGTCGGCCGCATTGCGACACCGACTCCCGCCGAAGGGAATCGAAGCCACGAAGCGGTAAACACGGCCTCCGGCCGAAAAACGGTATAAACCGCCGCACGGTCATCGCCGCCGATTCTCCGAACTCAAAATACAGCTGCGATCCCGTTCGATCTGGCGCTGCAACTCCTCCAGCGAATCGAACTTGCGCTCGTCGCGGATCTTACGCCGCAGCTCGACCCGGAGCCTCCGACCGTAGAGATCGCCCGAAAAGTCGAAAATATGGGTTTCGAGATGTCGGGGACCTCCGCCCACCGAGGGATTGCTCCCCAGATTCGACATGGCCTTATACTCCACACCGTCGATCTCCACATAGGACTCATACACTCCGCTTTCGATCGTATCCGCATCCGCAACCTCCATATTAGCGGTCGGAAATCCCAACTCACGGCCCAGTTGCCATCCGTGCATCACCTCTCCTTCGATCCAGACAGACATAGCCTCAAATCTTTTCGGTCAGCTTGCGCACCAGGGAAATCTGGGAGAAAAACTCCTTGGCGAAAACCCGCAGCACGGTATAAAGCGGTATGGCCAGCAGCATGCCGATCACCCCGGCCAACGACCCGGCGATCAGGATCACGAGAAATATCTCGAGCGGCTGCGCCTTGACCCGCTCGGAGTAGAGCGTCGGTTGCAGCACGAAATCATCCAGCCCCTTCAAAATCAACAGCGATCCTGCAATGACCAACATCGTATGGCCGATCGACATCCCTTCGATCGGGGTGATGATACCCATGCAGACCGAAACAGCACCGCCGATGGTCGGACCGGCGTATGGCACGACGTTCATAACCCCCATGATAAGACCGATGAAAAAGGCATCCTGCGCCCTCATGCCGAAAGCCATCATCACCAGCGATACGGCCAGCATCAACAGGAAGCTCTCGGCCAAAATCCCCCGGAAGTAGCGGGACAGAAGCACTGTAACCGAATTGAGGGCATGCGTCACGTTCTGTTGGTATCGATCCGGGAAAAGTGCCGTTACCATCGCATAGAAAAGTCCGTCGTCCCGCAGGAAAAAGAACGTGATGAACGAAATCGAAAAAAAGGCGATCACGCTCGAAACGGCCAAACTCACCACCGATGAAAACGCCGTATTGATCGTGTCGAAATTAATCAGCGACTGCAGGAAAGAGATCAGCGTGTCCTTGAACGACACCTGGGTTTCGGGCAACGAGAAGAAGTGAGTGAGATAATCCTGAATACGCTGCAGCGGCTCCTCGACAGAAGTCAGCACCGTCGAAAAATCGAGGTGCGCCAACTGGTAGAGCTTGTTGGTCACCAGCGGCACGAAAAGCCCGCACATCACCGCGAAAACGATCCAGATCACCAGCAGCGTGACGAGCGCTCCGCACCAGCGCGGCACACGCCATCGCCCGATCCGGCCTCGGGATATCCGGGCTACCAGCGGGCGCCCCATGATGGCCAGCACCGCCGAAACCAGAATGTAGATCACGATGGAGCTGAAGTACCACATCAAAAAGAGGACGACGGCCGTAATGGCCGCCCCCACTGTAAAACGAAGCAATGTTTGAGGTGTAATACTCATACGTACCGCAACGCGAAAACCGCCGCCAATAAGTTACTTCAACCGGGCGATGGGAGTTTGCGATCCCACGACAGGATCCCCGATCTCCACGAGCAGTTCGGTATCCTTCGGCAGAAGGATGTCGATGCGGGAGCCGAACTTGATGAACCCGCAAACCGAATTTTGCTCCACCTTCGAGCCGACTTTCATATAGGAAACGATACGACGGGCGATCAGACCCGCAATCTGACGGAAGAGCACCTCCTTGCCGTCGGGGGTTCGCACGACGGTCGTCGTCCGCTCGTTCTCGGTCGAGGACTTGGGATGCCACGCCACCAGGAAACGCCCCGGATGATACTTGAAATACTCCACAGTACCTCCGACCGGCACCCAGTTCATGTGAACGTTGGTAATCGACATGAAGATCGAAATCTGCAGCATCTCCCGATCGAGGTATTCGCTCTCGTGCACCATTTCGGTCACTACGACCCGGCCGTCGCACGGAGCGAAGACCAACTCCGCATCATGGATCTTCACACGCCGCGGCTCCCGGAAAAATGCCACGATAAAGAACCAAAACAGCACAAGCAGAATGGATCCGAACCAGAGCAGTCCCGCTTCGGCATGGCGCGACATCAGATAGTACATCAGCGCCCAAAGCAGGAAACAAACGACTCCTGTCAGCCCGATAATCTTGTAGCCTTCCTTGTTTATTTTCATATTCGGATAGTAAGTTTTCTTATGAAATATGCAGCAATACCAGATAAGCGACCACGAACGGCAACGAGAAAATGAGCGCATCGAAACGGTCGAGCCAACCGCCGTGCCCCGGCAGAATATTGCCCGAATCCTTCACGCCGGCCGCACGCTTGAACATCGACTCGATCAAATCGCCCAACACACCGCTCACGGCAGCGATCGCAGCTAAACAGCACCACAGCCAATAGCTACCGTCGAGCCACCATGCGGCAAGGCAGCCCATAGCGATCGCACCGACGATGCCGCCGAAGAACCCCTCCCACGACTTGTTGGGCGAAATCCGCTCGTAAAGATGATGTCGGCCGACACTGACCCCCACCAGGTAGGCGAATACATCGTTGGCCCAAATAATGAAGATGTAGGCCAAAATCACCCAGGGATTCCAGCCACCCTCCCCCGTCAGCAGAGGCAGATAGGCCATCATCGACAAAGGCACGGCCACATAAAAGACACCTCCGAGCGTCGCCCCCACATCGGCGGCGGGACGGGCACGCTTGAGGAACAGTTCGCAGACGAACATCAGTGGTATGAGCAAAATAAAAACCGGCAACAACCACAAGAGGACGGAAAGCGCTCTCGGCAACAACGCCACCTGCTCCGCAGAAACCGCCAGCAGGAAACTCGCCACGAAAAGAGCCGTACCCGTAACCAGTCCGAGCCATTTGAGAGGGTAAATATCCTCCCGGCGGGCCATCCGGTAAAACTCCCACATACCGCCGATGAGAATCGCCAGCAACAGCACTCCGAAACTCCACTGCGACCAAAGCACCGCTCCGACTACCACGACAGTCAGGACGGCACCGCTCAAGGTTCGCACCAGAAGATTCCTTATTTTATCAGACATAATTCAACCTTTTTCGGGTAAACCTCGTTAAACTTCAGGCGTTTCCGCCGACGATTTTCCGTCCGACACAGCGGAAGCGGCGGTTCCGGAAATCTTTTCTTCGTCCTTTCGGGGCTCGGCCGACGCAACCTCTTTTTTCCCGGCTGCCTCTTCCGCATCGCCGGATGCAGCTTTCCGCTCCGCCAAAGCCTTCTGCTCGGCCTCTTTCCGTTCCCGCAGAATATCCTTTTTCCGTTTACCGAAGATACGCTCCACATCCTCCGTAAAGACCACTTCGCGCTCCAACAACAGTTCGGCCAGCTCTTTCAGGCCGTCGGCATGCTCACGGAGCACTTTCTCGGCCATCTCGTAAGCCTTCCCGATGACGAGTTTGGCCTCGGCGTCGATCTGCTGGGCCGTCAGTTCGGAATAGGGCTTGGTCAGCGCCATGTCGCTCTGGCCCGTAGAGTCGTAATAGCTGATCGTCCCGACCTTCTCGCTCATACCGTAATAAGCCACCATGGCATACGCCATCTTGGTCGCCCGCTCCAGATCGTTGAGCGCTCCGGTCGAAACCTCGCCGAAATTGATCTGCTCGGACACCCGGCCGCCGAGCATCGCAGCCAGCTCGTCCATCATCTGCTCGCGCGTGGTGATCTGCCGTTCTTCGGGCAGGTACCAGGCCGCGCCCAACGACTTGCCGCGCGGAATGATAGTCACCTTGATCAGCGGACTGGCATTCTCCAAAATCCAGCTTACCGTAGCGTGTCCGGCCTCGTGATAGGCAATCACCCGCTTCTCTTCGTCGGAAATGATCTTGTTCTTACGCTCCAGACCGCCGATAATGCGGTCGATCGCCGCCAGGAAATCCTCGCGCGACACATATTTCTTATTGTGACGGGCCGCGATCAACGCCGCCTCGTTGCAGACATTGGCGATGTCGGCACCCGAAAAGCCGGGCGTCTGCTTGGCCAGAAAAGTACGGTCCAGCTCCGGATCGAGCTTCAACGGACGCAGATGCACGTCGAAAATCTCCTCGCGCTCCTTCACGTCGGGCAATCCCACCTCGATCTGCCGGTCGAAACGTCCGGCACGCATCAGCGCCTTGTCCAAAATATCAACCCGGTTAGTCGCCGCCAGGACGATCACGCCCGTATTGGTCTGGAAACCGTCCATCTCGGTCAGCAACTGGTTGAGTGTATTCTCCCGCTCGTCATTGCCCGAGAACCCGGCGTTCTTACCGCGGGCCCGGCCGATGGCGTCGATTTCGTCGATGAAAAGAATACAGGGAGCTTTCTGTTTGGCCTGCTCGAAAAGGTCGCGCACGCGCGAAGCGCCCACGCCCACGAACATCTCCACGAAATCCGAGCCGGAAATCGACAGGAACGGCACATTGGCCTCTCCCGCCACCGCCTTCGCCAACAGGGTTTTACCCGTTCCCGGAGGGCCTACCAGCAACGCGCCCTTGGGAATTTTCGCACCGATGAATTTGTATTTGTCGGGGTTCTTGAGGAAATCGACGATCTCCATGATCTCGACCTTTGCCTCCTCCAGTCCGGCAACGTCCTTGAAAGTCACCTTTTTCGAGTTCTCCTTGTCGAACACCTGCGCCCGGGCCTTCCCCACGTTCATAATACCGCCAGCACCGCCTCCGGCACCCCGCGACATGCGGCTCATCAGGAAGAACCAGCCGCCGATAATAATGATCCAGGGAAGCATCTGAAGCAGAATCGATGTCCAGGAATTCTCCCGGTTCTCGTACACCAGCACCACCTTGTTACCCGACTCGGCCGTCACCTTATCCAAATCCTGACGGAACGTATCCACCGACCCGATATTGAAAGTAAGCTGAGCCCCCGTTTCGGGCATATTACGGAAACGCGGGTCCGCAGCATCCTTACGGTACCGGTCCGCAGCATCCTTCTTAAGGTAGATTTCCGCCAGGTCACGATTGACGACCTGGATTTTTTCGACGTCGCCCTGCTCGATCATCTGCGCCACGGTATTCCAGTCGCTCTTGACCGGGACTCCGTTGCCGGGTCCGAACATCCAGTAGCCGACAATAAAAATAATGATGACGCCGTATATCCACATCCACGAAGGACGCGGCATATTCATTTTGTTGTTTATTTTCTGTTGTGCCATAAAATATTATTCGTCATACTCATAACGGGTCGCCGGGGCATCGGCCCACAGCTCCTCCAATTTGTAAAATTCACGCAATTCTGTCTGAAAAATATGCACCACCACATCCACGTAGTCCATAGCGATCCACAGCGCATTTTGCTGTCCTTCCACGCGCCAGACCTTCTCGCCGAGGGTTTCCAATACCTGCTCCTCGATACCCGCCGCGATCGCAGCGACCTGCGTGGTGGAGTCGGCGTTGCAAACGATGAAGCAGGAGCAGATCGCCCCGTCGATTTTCGAAAGATCCAACGATACGATATTTTTACCCTTTTTATCCTGGATTGCACGAATTATCGTGCCTGTCAATTTTTCCATAGTTTGAATTTACCGGTCAATACAACTTTGCAAAGGTAGCGAAAATGAGGGCAGAACAAAACAAACCCGTTTGTTTTTTTATGCCGAACGCATCCCGCTTCCCGCAAAGATACAAGAGAATATCCGAAAATTTACTCTGCAAATATCCGTCCCGAATCCCTATTGGCGGGAAACTTTCGACAAAATAGTATCGATCAAGGCTTTGATGATCGAACTTTTGACATAGGTCCGGCGCACGGCCACGGCGATCTTGCGCGAAGTAGCCCCCTTGGCCAGCGTTTTGACCTGACAACGATGCTCCGCAGGAATGTATTCCACGGCCATTTCGGGGATAATCGTCACGCAATGCGTGCTATCGACGATCCGCATCAACGTATCGAGCGAACCGGATTCGAACGTATAGTGCGAGGGGACCTCCCGTTTGGCCTGGCACAGCTCGATGATCTGGTCACGCATACAATGCCCCGGACTTAACAGCACCAGCTCCTTGAGGTCGATATCCTCGATACGGACGTTCGTGCGTTCGAAAAGCGGATTCTCCCGGGACACGTAAAGATGGAACCGGTCGTCGAACAACTCGTGTTCCTGAATCCCCTCGCCGCAGGTTCCGCCGGCGACCAATGCCGCATCGATCCGGTCGCGGCGCAGCGCATCGACGATGTCGGCGGTCACCATCTCCGCAATCTCCAGTTCGACTTTGGGATAGTCCCGCACGAAATCGGGAATAAACTTATGCAACAGGTAAGGTGCGATGGTCGGAATGACGCCGAGCCGCAACCGACCGGAAGTTTCGCCTTTGAGTTCCGCGACCGCTTCGCGGATATGATCGTAAGCCCGGAGGGTTTCCCGGATTTCGGCAAGCACCACCTCGCCCGCCTCGGTCGGAATGACCGGTTTCTTGCTGCGATCGAGCAGCACCACGCCCAATTCTTCCTCCAAAGACTTGATCTGCATGCTCAACGACGGCTGGGTCACGAAACAGTGTTCCGCTGCCAAAGAGAAACTACCGCAATTGGCTACCGCCAGCAGGTATTCGAGTTGGATGATAGTCATAGTTTATCTTATTTGCACGCACGAAAATATAAAAAAAACCGATACTTCGCAATTATTATTCGACCATCGGTTTAGTTTTTCGTACATTTGCAGACTATTTATTATTAGAAACTTTTTAACTGATGGGAAAAATCATACTCACCGGAGATCGTCCGACCGGTAAACTCCACCTGGGACATTACGTAGGTTCGCTGCGCCGCCGCGTGGAGTTGCAGAATTCGGGCGAATTCGAGAAAATATTCATCATGATCGCCGACGCACAGGCGCTGACCGATAATGCGGACAACCCGGAGAAAGTGCGGCAGAACATCCTCGAGGTCGCTCTCGACTATCTCTCTTGCGGACTGGATCCCGCGCAATCGACGCTCTTCATCCAGTCGCAGGTGCCGGAACTCTGCGAGCTGGCTTTCTACTACATGAACCTGGTGACCGTAGCCCGTCTGCAGCGCAATCCGACGGTGAAGGCCGAAATCCAGTTGCGCGGCTTCGCCGAAGGCAACGAAGAAGAGGGATCGCAGCGCCAGGGTATTCCGGTAGGATTCTTCACCTACCCGATCAGCCAGGCCTCGGATATCACCGCTTTCAAGGCCACGACCGTACCGGTCGGCGAGGATCAGGAACCGATGATCGAACAGACGCGCGAAATCGTCCATAAATTCAACTCCGTATATGGAGAAACACTCGTCATGCCGGGAATTCTGCTGCCCGACAACGCGGCCTGCCTGCGTCTGCCCGGTACGGACGGCAAGGCCAAGATGTCGAAATCGCTGGGCAACTGCATCTACCTCTCCGACTCGGCCGATGAAGTGAAGAAGAAGGTGATGGGTATGTATACCGATCCCGACCACCTGCGGGTGGAGGACCCGGGCAAGGTCGAGGGCAACACCGTCTTCACCTACCTGGACGCCTTCAGTCGCCCGGAACATTTTCAGCGATACCTGCCCGATTACGCCTCGCTCGACGAGTTGAAGGCGCACTACCGCCGGGGCGGGCTGGGCGACGTGAAGGTCAAGAAGTTCCTGATCGCCGTGCTGAACGAAACGCTGGAGCCGATCCGCGAGCGCCGCAAGCAGTACGAAGGCCGCATCGAAGAGGTCTATGAAATTCTGCGCAAAGGTTCGGAGCATGCCCGGGCAACAGCCGCGCAAACGCTCGGCGAAGTGCGCCACGCCATGCGGATCGACTACTTCGACGACAAGGAGCTGATCGCCGAGCAGGCTCGCCAATACCAGCAACAGCGATAACGCGCATAACCAGCAGACAAGGTACCCGAAATGTTCAAACGCATAACACCGCAGACGATCGCGGATTGGGGCGAACGTATCTACATCCGTTTCCTGGAGCTTACCAAACGGTTCACCAGTACGCAGATCATGGCGCTGCTGGCCATCATCGTAGGGGTTCTGGCCGGATTGGGTACCTGCCTGTTCGAACTGCTGCTCTACGGAATCAAAGCAGGGCTGACCCATTGGTTCCCCGTCGAACAGTCGCATTTTCTCTTCCTGTTCTATCCGGTCATCGGTATCATTCTGGCCTCGCTTTTCGTCAAATACGTCGTCAAAGACAACATTTCGGAAGGCGTTACACGCGTGTTATATGCCATGTCGCGTAAAAACTCGTACATTGCCTCCCACAACTGCTGGACTTCGGTCGTAGGCGGTGCGACGACGATCGGATTCGGCGGTTCGGTCGGTCCCGAGGCCCCGATCGTCCTGACGGGCGCAGCCATCGGTTCGAACATCAGCCGCCTGGCCCACCTGAACTACAAAAACACCACCCTGCTGCTCTGCTGCGGAGCCGGGGCGGCCCTTGCAGCCATCTTCAAAGCCCCGATCACGGGCGTGGTCTTCGTGCTCGAAATCCTGATGCTCGATCTCACCTCGCGCACGGTCGTACCGCTGCTCATCTCTTCGATCACGGCCGCCGCTGTCGCCCTCACGATCCGGGGATTCGATCCGATCATCGCCATCTCGCTGACTCCCGACGATGCGTTCCGGCTCAACCAAATTCCGCTTTTCGTCCTGCTGGGTATCTTCTGCGGGCTGATGTCCTACTACTTCACCACGGTCAATGCCCGGGTGGGCACCTTCTTCAAAAAGATCGACAGTCCCTACAAGAAGTGGCTGATCGGCGGAGCCGTACTCGGCATCCTGATCTACATTTTCCCGCCCCTCTACGGCGAAGGCTACGAAGGTTTCATGTCGCTCATGCACGGCAACACGACCGAGTTGTTCAACAACTCGCTCTTCTACCGCTTCAGTCAGATCGACTGGGTGGTCATTCTCTTCATCGTAGGCACGATGTTCTTCAAAGTGATCGCTATGGCCTCGACCAACGCTGCGGGCGGCGTCGGCGGTACGTTCGCCCCTTCGCTGTTCGTCGGCGCATTCATGGGCGCTATCACGGCGCTGGTCTGCAACACCCTGTTCGGATGGAACCTGTCGCTGGTTTCTTTCACCCTGGTAGGTATGTCGGGCGTAATGTCGGGCGTGATGAAGGCCCCCCTGACCTCGATCTTCCTGATCGCCGAATTATCGAGCGGTTACGGCCTTTTCATCCCGCTGATGATTACCGCCTGCATCGCCTTCGCCATCGACTACTACCTCGATCCCGACTCGATCTATACCAAGCAACTGCGCCAGAACGGGGAGTTGATCACCCACAACAAGGACGAATCGGTCTTCGTCTTTCTGAGGCTCGACGTCCTGATTCAGGACGACGGGGTTTACATCCACCCGTCCCAGACTTTGGGCGACATCGTACAGATCATGTCCCGGGAGCGTCACGACGACTATTTCCCGGTTCTCGACAACGAAAAACACCTGCTGGGCATCGTCCGCCTGAACGACGTGCGGGAAGACCTGTTCAATCCGCAAAAGTACGGCAACCCGATTACACGCTACATGCTCCTGTCCCCCGACACGATCCTGCAACATGAACAGATCCAGAGCGTGCTGCGCCGTTTCGACGAAAACCACGTCTGGGTGCTACCCGTCGTGGACAAGGAGAAACACTACCTGGGCTACATCTCCAAATCGCGAATCATGACCGCCTACCGCGAACAACTGGTCAAGATCTCGCAATAAAATGCGGCCCCGACCTCGCTTTCTGCAACCGAAGAAACTATAAAAACAGAATACTACTATGAATTTTAATTGGGCTGACGACACGAACTGCGCCGTAACGGTATGCGACACCGAAGGCGTGGTAATTTACCAGAACAAGCAATCTATCTCCGTCAATGGAGAGTATCGCGGCAAAAGCATGCTCCCCTGCCACAACGAGCGCTCGAAGGGGATCATCGCCCGCATCCTCGAAAAAGGCGACACGAATGCCTACACCATCGAGAAAAAAGGGATCCGCAAAATGATCTACCAAACAGCCTGGCGCCGCGAGGACGGCACCGTAGGCGGTATCATCGAACTGTCGATGCCGATTCCCGCCGAAATGCCGCACTACGTACGGGGATAATAGAGCACCCCGGACCAGAAGCATCCGAACCACTCAACGACACCAGGAACTTCAACCGGAAAGCCGCAAAAAAATACACGAAACAACCCCTATCCGATACAGGAGAAGAGTCAAACGACCGCCTTTCTTCCAAAACGTTACGAAGAGGCGGATCAAAACGGTTTACAACACTTTCCACAGCCGTTTTCCGAAAACAGGAGCGCCCGCGATTAGTCGCGGGCGCTCCTGTTTATTTGCTTACTACCGAAATTTCTCGAATCCGGGAAGATACTTGGTCGGTTCGAACTCGACGATCGTATAATCTGCGATCTCATGCCGGAAGAACGGATCTTCCCGCGTAAAGGCTTCGGCTTCCGCACGATTCGCGGCTTTCGAAACGATCACACCGCCCGTACGGGGATTCTGCGGCCCGGTGCAAAGCAATTTGCCCTGAGCGAAATAACGGTCGAGAAAAGCCCAATGCTCCGCCAGGTAGCGCTCCACCTCTTCGAGCGGCTTCTTGTAATCGACGATAATCAGAAACATAGTTTTTCAAAGTTTTATGTCGTAAATCTGGATTACACCGACAAGTTTGCCTTGGTCGTCGGTCACCAGCAGCGAATTGATCTTATGCTGGGTCATTTTCTTCTCCGCAGCGATCAGTTTCTCATCGGGCCCGATGGTCTTGGGATTGGGCGTGGCGATGTCCATGGCCCGGATCGAGAAAAACTCCGATTCGCGGCGTTCCATCGCCCGGCGGATATCCCCGTCGGTGACGATCCCCAGCACTTTGTCCCCCTCGCAAATGACGATCAGCCCCAGACCGCCTTTGCTGACGGCGTGGATCATATCCTTGGCCGAACAGTCCGGAGCTACCACGGGCAACCCCTCCTTGTGCATCACATTGCCGACAGTCATCAGCAGACGGCGGCCCAGGCTGCCGCCCGGATGCAGCCGCGCGAAGTCGATGCTCGTGAAATTGCGCAGCTTCATCAGCGCTACGGCCATCGCGTCGCCCATGGCAATCTGTGCCGTAGTCGAAGTGGTAGGCGCCAGGTGCAGGATGCAGGCCTCGTGGCGCACGGCCACGTCGAGGTGCACGTCCGAATTGCGGGCCAACGTCGATTCGGGATTGCCCGTCATCGAAATCAGCTTGTTGCCGTTGGTATGGATAAACGGCACGATCTTGAGGATTTCATCCGTCTCGCCCGAATAAGAGAGCGCCAGCACGGTATCTTCCGGAGAGATCATTCCCAGATCGCCATGAAAAGCCTCGCCCGGATGCAGGAAGAAACTCGGCGTACCGGTGCTCGCCAGCGTCGCGGCGATCTTGCGGCCGATCAGCCCCGATTTTCCCATTCCGGTCACCACGAGCTTGCCCCGGCTGTGCAGGATAAGTTCGACAGCGCACACGAAATCATCGCCCAGCGTCTGTTCGAGATGCTTGAGCGCCAGCGCTTCGGTATGGATCGTCTTTCGGGCCAGCGAGAGGATATCGGCCCGCTTGTCTGCGGTCATATTATAGCAAAGATTTTATTACGTTTTCCAAATCATTCAGATAAAGCATGTTCGGACCGTCACTCAAAGCATGATCGGGATCGGGATGCACCTCGAAGAAGAAACCGTTGGCACCGAACGCCCGGGCTGCCCGGGCCATGGCAGGCACGAACTCGCGGTTACCGCCCGTCTTGCCGCCGG
>OGUP01000255.1_pt1 | contig 34694 bp, 28 predicted proteins | sample 1553661 | NCBI WGS metagenome assembly OGUP01 (sample SAMEA2580026, study PRJEB22360) | human gut metagenome | biome: human gut; feature: human-associated habitat; material: faeces | place: Denmark | collected 2008/2010
TCCTAAAAGTAGGTACTACACTAATTCGCGTGTCCACTGTTATGGGTATATTATAAAGAGAGTTTAAAAGGAGGAAATCTGTTTGAAAAAAGGAAAAATAAAGAGAATGAAATGGTAATTATGAATGTTGCAGAGCAATGGTTGGTATATGCAACTGATGAGAGAGCAAGTAAAATAACAGGTTCAGAAAAAAAGTTTAAAACAGAGGAAGAGGCATTAGATAATTTTATTACAAGATTAAGGGCATTAAATGTATTAAAAAACTGAGGTAATTTACGGAAGTAATACGTTTAATGGTTCAGTTATCTACGGAAGTAAAATTACGCTTTATACACGCAATGAGCTTTTAACATTACCAACCTATAAATTGACATAAAAATGCAAATACGATAAAATTTTGCGTATAAAAGGGCACACTTATGGAAACGTAAGGTCGCAAAGCTAGAGTCTAACACGGAGTAACATTTATGTAATGACAGATCGGCTGCAACATCCGGTAATATCGGACGCTGCAGCCTTTTTGTATATAAAATTTTACTAAAAGGAGATTATAGTAGATTGGCTTCATATAAAGGAAAAGCAGCAGTTGAAGGATGGGGGAAAGGAGGAGCAATACAGTATGAACTTTCGTCAACGGTAGAATTAGAAAGATTAGGATTATTAAGAGAAATAAACTAGTATGGAGGTCAGAAGATGAAAATAGAGGATGCAAGAAAAATAATACAAGAGGAAAGTCTTCAAGGTTACAATTTATGCGAAGAACGAGAAAATAGAGAAAATGAAGTAGTGCTTAAGAAAGAAAATGAAAAATGGATAGTATATGTGACGGATGAACGTGCTAGTAAAATTACTAACTCAGTTGATAAGTATAATACGGAAACGGAAGCAATAGAGGATTTTATAGAAAGGTTGCGGGCAGATAAAGTACTATGCGAGTTGTAAAAGAAATAGTATTTACATAATTGAAAAATGTTGTTACACGCAATGTGCTTTTAACATTACCAACCTAAAAATTGACGTAATAATGTAAAGAGGAGCATCGTAATGGAAGATAGTGAAAAGGTTATTGTAAATTTTGTGAATGAAAATAATGGAAAAAGACATGAATTGGAAATCCCCTTGAATATAACAGCAAAAGCTCTGGTGACTGCATTAAACAAAGCATATAATCTGCAAATTGATGAAGCCAATGAGAATGAATGTTATATGGCCTGTGAGCAGCCAATTGCATTTTTGAAAGGAAACAGGATGCTTGAGGATTTTGGTGTTAGGAATGGTTCGACAATTATATTTGGGAGAAAATGAAAATGGAAAATTATGGATGGTCAATAGAATTAAATCCGGGATATGTTCTGATAATAGGGAATGCACCTGATGCACATATACAGCTTGACAGTGCATATGGTAGAGCTGTGAGAGTAGGATTGCAGGTGAAAGATGATATATCATGTGCTATGTTATCGGAATATAGTTCGTCATACAACACATTATTAAATGGAAAAAGTATTCAAAGGATTGCAACAGTAAAAAATCATGATTTCATATCAATAGGAGATTTTACTGCATATTACAATAATGGAAAAATTTTCTTTGATTATGGAGCTATCAGAACAAATGGAGTTGAGGTCAGACCGGAGAGCTTGGATATACATACAACATATCCTGTCTTTATTCGTAATACGCGAATACAGGCAAAAAGAGATAAAACTCCAATAGAAATATTGGATCCGGGTACTATTCCCACAAAACCGGAACTCAATCTGGTTACTTCATTGATGCCTTCGATTATTATGTTTGCTCTGGTAGTGCTGCTTAGAGGAGTGATGAGCAAGTCAAATGGAGCTTTTGTTGCATTTAGTATATGTTCCATGGGTGTTGGAGTCTTTACATCCATATTTGGTATTATAAATAAACAAAAGAAGTATAAGAAAGACCTTGTAAAACGAAGAGACACATATCTTGAATACATAGCAAAAAAACGTAATGAGATAGAAGCTGCAAGAAGAGAGGAGTTAGATTGTCTAAACGCTCAGTATTATAGCATAGAGCAGGATATTGAACATATAGAGAATTTTGACCCGGTATTATTTGATCGTATATCTACAGATGAAGATTTCCTTGAGGTGTATCTGGGGAGGGGAAACGTTGAGTCATTGCGGCAGGTAGACTATAAAAAACAAGAGAAACTTGAGGTTGGAGATGATCTTAGCAGTCTGCCTGAGCATGTGGCAGGAGAATATATGGATATTGAAAAGGCGCCGGTTGTGATGAGTCTGAAGGATGCTAATGCGGTGGGGGTTGTCGGAGATGCGGATTCGTTGTATTCGATGATGAAGAATATGATTATGGATATTATCAGCAGACAGTATTATGGTGATATCTGTATATATGCATTACTTGATGATAATATCGGAAAGTATAATTGGCTTAGGGGAATAAAAGCTTTGAATAGCTCGAATGGCAATAGAAATATAGTTTGCGATCAGGAAAGCAAAAACAGAGTATTTGAAAATTTGTATAAAGAGCTTTCTATACGAAAAGATGAAAAAGTACATGGCAGATTTAATATAATAATTGTAATGCAGGACTATGGCATAAAGAGTCATCCTATTTCAAAATTTATAGAGCATGCATCAGAGCTCGATACTGTTTTTATATTTTTTGAATCAAAGCTGTCTTTGCTGCCATTATATTGCAGCCGAATAATTGATATATTCGACAATGAGAGTGCCATGATATATGATTCGGTCAATAAGACGCAAAAGAAATATTTTGAGTATGAGAATATACCTGATTGGCGTGTACAGAAGGCGGTCAGCATTTTGGAACCTGTGGAGTGTGAAGAAATAAGCCTGGCAGGCTCTTTGCGTAAGAACATATCTTTGTTTGAGCTGCTTGGAATCAACTCGGTGCAGGCATTGAATTTGAAGGAGAGATGGAATTCATCAAAAATATATGAAACAATGGCAGTTCCGTTGGGAGTAAATGTGAAGGATGAGATTGTTTATCTAAATCTGCATGAGAAATTTCACGGCCCGCATGGACTTGTGGCAGGAACAACAGGCTCAGGAAAAAGTGAGATTTTGCAGACGTTTATACTTGGGGCAGCAACGTTATTTCATCCGTATGAAATAGGTTTTGTGATAATTGATTTTAAGGGTGGAGGCATGGTTAATCAGTTTAGAAAGCTGCCTCATTTGATTGGTGCCATAACAAACATTGATGGAAAGGCAATAGACAGATCACTCAGGTCAATAAAGGCTGAACTGCTGAAAAGACAGAATCTGTTTGCACAGCTCAATGTTAATCATATAGATAAATATATAAAGGCATATAAAGAGGGACAAGCAAAAGTGGCATTACCACACCTTGTCATTATTGTAGATGAGTTTGCTGAGTTAAAGGCAGAGCAGCCGGAATTTATGAAGGAGCTGATTAGTGCAGCCAGAATAGGACGAAGTCTGGGAGTTCACCTGATACTGGCAACACAAAAACCGGCAGGACAGGTTAATGACCAGATTTGGAGTAATTCAAAGTTCAAATTGTGTCTTAAAGTACAGACGCAGGAGGATAGTAATGAAGTCTTGAAATCTCCTTTAGCAGCAGAAATAAAAGAACCGGGCCGGGCTTATTTGCAGGTCGGAAATAATGAGATATTTGAATTGTTCCAGTCGGGATATTCCGGCAGCCCCGAGAGCATAAATGGTGAAGATGATACACCGTTTGATATATATGAACTTGATTTTTCTGGAAAAAAGAATTTGGTATATAAGCATAAGCTCGAGAATTCAGAGCAGTCAAGGTCACAATTGGAGGCGGTTGTCGAATATGTAGATAAATACTGTAAAGCCGATGGAGTAAAAAAACTGCCGGATATATGTCTGCCTGCGCTGGAAGAAGTGATAGTATATGATGCCGAACTGGCACATAATGATACCCCTCTTTCTATGACTGCTGTAATAGGAATATACGACGATCCGGACAGGCAGAGACAGGGTCGGACAGTAATAGAGATAGGTAACAAAAATACCATTATCATAGGAGCATCGCAGTTTGGCAAGACCAATCTTCTCGAATTGATAGTGAGGAATCTGGCAGAAAACTATTCACCGGAAGAGCTTAGCATATATATTATTGATTTTGCATCAATGGTACTTAAAAATTTTGAGAAGCTGGCTCATGTAGGAGGTGTAGTATGCCCCTCTGACGATGAAAGGTTGAAGAATCTGTTTAAATATCTGAGTGAACAGATAGAAGAAAGGCGTGAAAGACTGCTTGAAGCGGGAGTAAGCTCATACACATCATATCGCGAGGCGGGATTTACAGATATACCTCAGATAGTGGTACTCATAGACAATTATACTGCATTAAAAGAACTGTATCTGCAGGATAGTGACATACTGCTCAATCTGTGCAGAGAAGGTGGCTCTGTAGGAATAAGTTTCATTATTTCAAATTTACAGACAACAGGACTGGGATATAAGTATCTGGCAAACTTTTCCGGCAGAATAGCTATGTTTTGTAATGAATCAAGTGAGTATATGACTCTTTATGGAAGTTGTAAACTCAGACCGGATGAGACTGCTGGCAGGTGCCTGACAGAAATTGATGGGGAAATATACGAGTGCCAGACATTTTTAGCGTTTGAGGGAACTAAGGAAATTGAACGTGTTAATAATATGCATGCATTTGTAGATCAGATAAATGCTGTATATGGGAATATCACTGCTGACAAGATACCGGAAATTCCTGAATTGCTCACACCGGACTATGTGGATCACACATTCAGAAGAAAAATTGATGAGAACATTATAGGAATTGCATACGACACAGTCGCCCCGGTTTACACAGATCATAATAAATGCAATATCATAACTATCTCCGGAGCTGATAATATGGGCAGAACAAATTTTATAAAATATTTTGCGTTGCAGATGTTAAACAGCGAAATAGATACTCATATATATATAGCTGATGATTTCAGGCGCAAGCTGTCTGATATCGGTCAGGAAAATGTAAGCTATGATCTGGATCCGGATGAATTTATACAGAAAATAATAATGATAGAGGTTCTCTTAGAGGAAAAATATAAGAGACTCATCCATCAGGAAAATCCGGAAAAAGAAATCACCCTGATCATAATAAACAGTCAGGAGGTATATACAGCGATATCAGATAGCAAGGATGCTCTTAATGCTCTTAAAAATATTATGGGCAAATATAAGGTATTAAATGTGTATCTCCTGTTTGGGGCAGTACCAAATGCACAGATAGCATATGGTTCGCCTGATATATATAAAATGATGAAGGAGACTAAAAGCATACTGTTTTTTGATAACCTGGATAATTGCAAGATAGTGGATATACCGCTGGCTATAAAGAGAAAGAATCAAAAGAAAATCGAACCGGGTGATGCATATTATATATTCGAGGATGAGGTCAGTAAGGTAAGGATACCACTGGTCTCAGATTAAATACGGTATATTAGCACCTCATAGTGAAGGGGCAGTAATGATAACGATAATGTTAGAGTTGCAATAGAAATTACGGTGAGAGTTATATAGGTGTAGAACGTATGGAATTATAAAAAACATTAAAGCTAATGTAGAAAAAATGAAGAATATTATTATGATGGAAAATTTCCAAAACAGCCCTGATAGATTTTGTGGGAAATGATAAAACGCTCTATGCCTGCTTTTGAAAAGATATACAAAAAATATAATAAATAATAGTTGATTATAACGAACAAAAAATACGCAAATGCCGAAAATTGTCTAAAATTATACAGTTTTCGGCATTTTCAATGTATACTTTTTACAAAATCCGTGGAAAAGGGCTCCGTGTGACCGTTGTGTGACCAAAGAGGTGTATAATCTTATTCAAGAGGAAAACGTATAAATAAAATATGAGGATAAGAACGCGTGCTTTGAGATAAGGAGTCGGAATATAATAGATTATCACAGAGCATACATAGGGACGAAAATGGAATTAAAGCCAGAAGCATTTAAAGGGATAATGTTCAAGGTAAAGAGATCGGAAAAAATTTAAAAAAAAATTTAAAAAAGTACTTGCATTATTCGTTTGACCATGATATTATAATACACGGTTCGTTGGTCAAGCGGTTAAGACGCCGCCCTCTCACGGCGGAAACACGGGTTCGATTCCCGTACGGACTGCTAAGTATTTAAAGCCGGTACATTCATGGAAGCATGAATGTACCGGCTTTTTCGTTGTATATATTCATATATGAGGCAGAGCTATTTATGAGCAGCTGCAGCTGAGGGACAGGACACAGCTTGCATGCTTTTACTATAAAAGTATGGTATAACATGAAAATATCTCAATAAGGAAATCTGCCCTTGCAATATACCCCACTGGGGTATATAATACTCTTGAAGACAGATACCCATAAGGGGTATAGTTAGACATGTAAAACAAATGCATAATGCGGAACAAAGAACAAATGGAGGTAGCCATGACAGAAAAAGAAACCAAATGCTGTTGCTGCAACCGCAAAAAAGAGCGGTCAGAGAAGGAATATAAGGATCTCATCAACAGACTTAGCCGTATAGAGGGGCAGATCCGTGGAATCAAGCGTATGCTGGATGAGGATTGCTACTGCCCTGACATCATCACACAGGTGGCGGCCGCAAATGCTGCGCTCAACAGCTTCAATAAAGTCCTTTTGGCCAATCACATAAAGACGTGTGTGGCAGATGACATAAGAGCCGGCAAGGATGAGACAATAGATGAGCTTTTGAACACACTGCAGAAGCTTATGAAGTAGTATTATAAGAAGGCGGGTATAAAAATGAGTACAATAATCACAATATTAATAATAGCAATAATTGCCGCACTGGTGATTGTGGGCTTAAAGGAGACTATAAAGCATTCAAAGGGCGAAGGCGCCTGCTGTGGCGGTGGAGCCATGAAGGAGGACGAGGAAGCTACAGTACAGCTTACAGGCGAGATTGTCACGAGAGCAGATGTGCACATAGACGGAATGCACTGCATGAACTGCAAGAACTCAGTCACACGCTCACTTCAGAAGATGAGCGGAGTATCGGCAGATGTGGATTTAAAGCATGGCGTGGCACATGTTGAGGCAACCAGAGAGCTAAGCGATGAGGAAATCACATTTGCCATCGAAAGACTGGATTTCAAGGTGACAGGAATTGAGAGATTTTAGAAAAGGCTTTTGAATAGTTAGATTCGAATAGTAGAAAGAAGGAAATACAGACAGTATGAAGCAATATACAGTTACAGGAATGAGCTGTGCGGCATGCTCTGCCAGAGTGGAAAAGGCGGTCTCTAAGGTTGATGGTGTGACGAGCTGCTCTGTCAGCCTTTTGACCAACTCGATGGGAGTCGAGGGAAGCGCGACAGATGCGCAGATAGTGGAGGCAGTAGAGCAGGCGGGCTATGGAGCGAGTCCCAAAGGCACAGCAACAGAATCAGAAAATGACAAAGCAAATAACAGCTTAGAGCAGCTAAAGGCAGCGCAGGATGCGCTTGTAGACAGGGAGACACCGAAGCTGCGCAACAGGCTTATAGCATCGCTCATATTCTTAGTTGTTCTCATGTATTTTTCCATGGGACATATGATGTGGGGCTGGCCGTTGCCTGAGTTTTTCAATGGAAACCATGTGGCTATGGGGCTTTTGCAGCTTCTGCTTACAGTGGCGGTAATGGTCATAAACCAGAAGTTTTTTATCAGTGGCTTTAAGGGCTTGATTCACGGCGCTCCCAACATGGATACGCTTGTTGCGCTTGGCTCTGTGGCATCGTTTGGATACAGCGTGTATGCACTTTTTGCCATGACAGCTGCGCAGGTGAATGGCGATATGGATGCGGTCATGTCATATATGCATGAGTTTTATTTTGAATCCGCAGCCATGATTTTGGCACTGATTACTGTCGGAAAAATGCTTGAAGCGCACTCAAAGGGCAAAACAACAGACGCTTTAAAGAGCCTGATGCAGCTTGCCCCAAAGACAGCAACCGTTGTAATGGATGGCGTGGAGCAGGAAATTTCTGTGGATGCAGTGAAAAAGGGCGATATTTTCGTGGTCAGACCGGGGGAAAATATCCCTGTGGACGGTGAAATAATAGATGGAACAACCGCTGTCAACGAATCGGCACTCACAGGAGAGAGCATCCCTGTGGATAAGCAGCCGAAAGATGCAGTAAGCGCTGCCACAGTGAACCAGTCAGGCTTTATAAAATGCCGCGCAACGAGAGTAGGCGAAGACACCACACTCTCACAGATTATACAGATGGTTTCTGATGCCGCAGCGACAAAGGCACCTATTGCAAAAATCGCTGACAGGGTATCGGGAGTATTTGTGCCGGCGGTTATTACAATTGCAATCATTACAATAATAGCATGGCTTATAGCCGGTGAGACCGTGGGCTTTGCGCTTGCCAGAGGCATTTCGGTGCTCGTGATAAGCTGTCCGTGTGCACTTGGACTGGCAACTCCTGTTGCGATAATGGTAGGAAATGGCAAGGGCGCAAAGAGCGGTATACTTTTCAAGACAGCGGCAAGCCTTGAGGCAACAGGACGCACACAGATTGTGGCTCTTGATAAGACAGGCACCATAACAAGCGGTGAGCCGAAGGTGACGGATGTCGTGCCGGATGAGACATTTTTTGAGGAAACCGGCAATCATGCCGGAGCGCTTCTTGCAATAGCTGCATCAGTCGAGGCCAAGAGCGAGCATCCGCTTGCAAAAGCCATTATGGAGCGCGCTAAAACGGATGAAATCGCTGTTGCAGAGGTGACGGATTTTAGCGTTGTTGTAGGAAATGGTCTGACTGCAATGCTTGCAGGCAAAATGATAAAAGCAGGAAATCTTGCTTTTGTCAGCAAATTTGTAAAAGTGTCAGATGATATGCGCACGAAAGCTGTCGAATTTTCAAAGGAAGGAAAAACTCCTCTGTTCTTTGCCGCGGATGACAGGCTTTGCGGTATCATAGCCGTTGCAGATACAATAAAGGAGGACAGTCCGGAAGCTGTCAGACAGCTTAAAAATATGGGTATCAGAGTTGTTATGCTCACCGGTGACAACGAGCAGACGGCCAATGCCATTGGAAAGCAGGCGGGAGTGGACGAAGTCATCGCAGGTGTGCTTCCGGATGGTAAGGAGGCTGTCATAAGGAAGCTAAAAAAACAGGGCAGGGTAGCCATGGTTGGTGACGGAATCAATGATGCACCGGCGCTCACACGTGCGGATATGGGAATTGCAATCGGCGCGGGAAGTGATGTGGCAATAGATGCAGCGGATGTTGTCCTGATGAAGAGCCGCCTGATAGATGTACCGGCAGCAGTGCGGTTAAGCCGTGCTACATTGACAAATATACACGAAAATCTGTTCTGGGCATTTTTCTATAATGTAATAGGTATTCCACTTGCGGCCGGTTTGTGGTATCCTTTATTAGGATGGAAGCTCAATCCGATGTTTGGAGCGGCGGCGATGAGCCTGTCGAGCTTCTGCGTTGTTACCAATGCCCTGCGGCTGAATCTGTGCAGGGTGTATGATCCTAAGCATGACAGAAAAGCAACACCAGATAGAAAAAACAAAACAGATAAACCAAATGAAAGTGAGGAAAAATCAATGACAAAGACAATGAATATCGAAGGAATGATGTGTGGCCACTGCGAGGCAAGAGTAAAGAAGGCACTCGAGGCGCTTGATGCAGTTAGTGAGGCAGCAGTAAGCCATGAGAGCGGAACTGCCGTAGTGACATTAAGCTCTGACATTTCTGATGAGAAATTAAAGGAGACTGTAGAGGCTGAGGACTACAAGGTTACATCAATTCAGTAATCAGCCAGACAGTATAACAATATGAAGAAATATATAGCATTGGTATTGGCTGCAGTGCTGGTGCTTGGGATTTTTACAGGATGTGGTAACAAGGAAACAGAATCACAGACGGATGAGAAAGCCACTGAGTCGGTGAATTCTGCAGAAAATAATACTGAGGACAGTACGCAAAGCAGTACAGAAAATCAGAATGTGGCTGATACAGAGCAGCTCACCACAGAAAACGGACAGGAGAGCTCAGTTCTTGCCTGTCCGTCAGTAAACGGTAAGCTGCATGTGGAGGGCAGCAAGCTCGTTGATCAAAATAACAACGAGGTGCAGCTTCGCGGAGTCAGCACACACGGTCTTGCGTGGTATCCACAGTATGTGACCAATGATTGCTTTGCCACGCTGAAAAGCTTTGGAGCAAACGTGGTGAGGCTCGCCATGTACACCTACGAAAGCGGTGGCTACTGCACAGATGGTGACAGGCAGCAGCTTGAGACACTTGTGCAAAACGGAGTGCAGTACGCGTTCAACAACGACATGTATGTCATCATCGACTGGCATGTGCTAAACGAGGGCAATCCAAACCGCTACAGTGATGTGGCAAAGACATTTTTTGCCAAAATGGCACAGCAGTATGCCTCATACAACAACGTGATTTACGAGATTTGCAATGAGCCGTGCAAAGGTGCGACCTGGGGAGATGTGAAGTTTTATGCCAGCGAGGTCATTCCGTCAATCAGAAGCTACGACAAGGATGCAGTCATACTGATAGGCACACCTAACTGGAGCCAGGATGTGGATGAGGCAGTCAAGGATCCTGTCACAGGCTATGATAATATCATGTATACATTGCATTTCTATGCCGCAACCCACAAGGAGGACTTGCAAAACAAGCTAAAATCGGCGGCAGACGCTGGACTGCCGATATTTGTATCAGAGTTCGGCATCTGCAGCGCTGACGGAAATGGTCAGGTGGACATAGATTCTGCAAACAGCTGGATCAGCCTGCTCGACAGCTACGGCATCAGCTATGTGTGCTGGAATCTGTCCAATAAGGACGAAAAATCAGCGCTTCTAACACCTGCCTGCGATAAGACAAGCGGCTTTACCTATGAGGATCTAAGTGATGAGGGCAAGTGGCTGTACGGTGTGCTCACAAGTCATGTGACACAGTAAACATCAGGAACATGAAAATATCCGGAGGGAATCGGCTGTATGACGAGCTGCCGAATTATGTGATATAGGTCTTGAATTGGTGAAAAGCCTCAGCTGCGCGAAAAGCTGCGCACCTGGCAATGCAGGGATAGAAGCATCCATGCACTCAGCCGGCATGCACATGAGGCAGATGCAGATACTTCTCTCTGGTGGCAAGTCCGCCGCGGATATGGCGCTCTGACTTGTTGATATCGAGAATGTGACGCGCTTTTGCGGCAAGCTCCGGGTCTATGCGAAGCAGCCTGTCAGCATCCGTGATATCCTTGTGCACAGTGGATTTGCTGATGCCAAATTGCTTTGCAGCCTGACGCACCGTGGCATTGTTTTCAACTATGTAGTTGGCGATTTCCACCGCCCTTGTCTCAATATATGATTTCAAAAAATACTCCTGCATATTCTGTTGTTACAGTTTATGCGGGAGTATTTTTAATATTACACACAGGTTGTAATTCTATTTACGTTTTTTGTAATAAAATAAGAAAACGGTTTCTTAACCGCAGGAAAGCTGTAGCTTAAGTGAATTAAGCGTATGCGGATGCGATGAGCTCAATACATTTATCGTATCCAAGTACAGAGCTGTTGAGCACCAGGTCATAATTTTTCCTGCTGCCCCACTCCTTGTCGGTGAAGTATCGGTAATTTACCGAGCGCTTTTTATCGACATCCTTTAGCAGCTTTTTGACCTCGTCATCGCTCTTATGGTAGAGCTTTTTTATTCTTGCAGCCTTCTCAGGCTTATTTCCCTCTATAAAAACATTCAGCACATCATCCCTGTCAGAAAGAATGTAGTCTGCGCAACGTCCCACAATAACGCATGGCTCTTTTTGCGCAATATCCTTGATGAGCTTCTGCTGAATATTGAAAATCTGGTCGGAAAGAGAAACTCCTGTGATGTCGCGCCCCACAAATGCATATGAAAAAATACTTCCGGCAGGTGCATATTCGCCCTGGTTCGCGACAATCTGCTCAGAGATACCGAGCTCCTTTGCCACATGCTCAATTATTTTTTTATCGTAAAACTCAATGCCGCATTTTTGAGCAATCTGCTCGCCGATAAAGCGACCGCCACTGCCAAACTCTCGGCTTATAGTGATTATTTTAAAACTCATGATGAAACCTCCCAGCCTATAAAAGTGTTTATTACTCATTATAACGTAATTGCACATAAAATCAAAACAGAAATTTAACAAAATCGCTTGCAGATAAGCACTCCGTAATCTATAATGACATAAGAATACATGTTGCTTTTATGTAATCAATGAGATGGCAGCAGATAACGTATGTTATGTTTTTGTTATTGTTTACACCACAGTGTGGCAAACAGCAATTATGTGACGTTTCAAAGATTGTAAAACAGCAGCATAGCGAATAAACAATTAGGAGGAAAACATGGATCAGGAAAAGGTCATAGTCATAGACTTTGGTGGTCAGTACAATCAGCTTGTTGCGCGCCGTGTCCGCGAGTGCAACGTGTACTGTGAGATTTACTCATACAAAATAGACATTGAGAAAATCAAAGAAATGAATCCAAAGGGCATCATCCTTACAGGAGGTCCAAACAGCTGTTATGAAGAGGATTCTCCATCATACCGGAAAGAGCTGTTTGAGCTGGGAATACCGGTGCTTGGCATCTGCTACGGTGCACAGCTTATGATGCATAAATTAGGCGGAAAGGTAATCACACCGGAGGTTGGAGAGTATGGAAAGACAGAAATCACATATTCTGCAAACGGCGTGATGTTCAAGGATCTGCCATCAGAATCAGTATGCTGGATGAGTCATTTCGACAGAATTGCAGAGGCTGCACCGGGCTTTGAGGTAGTTGCGCACACTGCAGACTGTCCAATAGCCGCAACACAGAATGTTGAGAAGAAATTATATGCAGTACAGTTCCATCCGGAGGTACTTCACACCAAGAACGGAACACAGATGATTTACAATTTCGTCCGTGGCGTATGTGGATGTGCAGGCACATGGAAGATGGATTCATTCGTCAAAAACACAATCGACGAAATCAGAGAGCAGGTCGGTGACGGCAAAGTGCTCCTTGCACTTTCGGGTGGAGTAGACTCATCAGTGCTCGCAGCACTCCTTGCCAAGGCAATCGGCAAGCAGCTCACCTGCGTATTCGTAGACCACGGACTTCTCCGCAAGAACGAGGGCGATGAGGTAGAGGGCGTATTCGGCAAAGGCGGTTCGTTCGACATCAACTTTGTCCGCGTCAACGCACAGGAGCGCTACTACAGCAAACTTGCAGGCGTCACAGAGCCTGAGCGCAAGCGTAAAATCATCGGTGAGGAATTCATCCGTGTATTCGAGGAAGAAGCCAAGAAAATCGGAAAGGTTGACTTCCTTGCGCAGGGAACCATCTATCCGGACGTAGTGGAGAGTGGACTCGGCGGAGAATCTGCAGTCATCAAATCACACCACAACGTAGGAGGTCTCCCGGAGCATGTCGATTTCAAGGATATCGTGGAGCCACTCAGAAACCTCTTCAAGGACGAGGTACGCAAGGTCGGACTGGAGCTTGGATTACCTGACTATCTCGTATTCCGTCAGCCATTCCCAGGCCCAGGCCTTGGAATCCGTATCATCGGCGAAGTCACAGCCGAAAAGGTACGCATTGTCCAGGATGCAGACTGGATTTACAGAAGCGAAGTGGAAAAGGCAGCAAAAGAGTACAAAGAGGCCAACGGCGAGGAACCATCATGGATGCCAAACCAGTACTTTGCAGCCCTTACCAACATGCGTTCAGTAGGTGTCATGGGTGATGAGAGAACATATGATTATGCCGTTGCAGTCCGTGCAGTCCGCACCGTGGACTTCATGACAGCCGAAGCAGCCGAGATACCGTTTGAGGTACTTCAGACAGTGATGAGCAGAATTATAAATGAGGTAAAGGGAGTCAATAGAGTATTCTATGATTTGACCAGTAAGCCACCAGGAACTATTGAGTTTGAATAATTTTCAAAAGCTCGCAAAGCCTAGTAAAATGGGCGTTTGCGAGCTTGTTTTTTGTCTTGCGGTACTAAAATGATACTAGAGTGAGCTGTGCAGGAATAGTTTCATTTACGCCTGAGGCCATGTTATTTTCCACTCAAAATATTCATTTGGAGAATGCCAGCAGAGTACAGGCACCGGGATTTCGGTATTATCATAAGCTTGCAAAGATGGACGAGATGTTTTCAGAGGAGACGTTAAGGCATCATGTGGATATGCCTTGGATGGCAAAGCCTTACTTTTATTCGTCGGATATCAGGGGATTGCACAGGGCGAAGCTGTCATCATTCCAGAAGCAGTTTTATGCAAAGCTATACAGATTAAGGATTGTAGAGCAGAAGCGTTTTGCAGTCGGTGGAGCAAAGTATACAGAGGATTTGAGGAGGTTTCATCAGTTACAGGACGAATATCTGCTGCTTGTAAATAATGACATCAAAAGTGTTGTGGATCTTGTGGATTTCATAGGTGAGCAGGAAGAAAAAATCCAGCAGATTGAGGACAGGCAGAAGGAGATATACAGGGAAAGCGTTAGCCGGAAAAAGCTGATAGATGAAAAAAGAGACTGTGACATTGAACTGGAAAAGGAACGAAAGCAGGCTAGTATAGTTGCATCTGTTTATATGAAAATGGAACATAAACCAGATGTAAAGAAGCTGGCTGAGCTTTTCAAGGTAGATGTGAACATATTATATTACGCTATTGGGAAGGCGAAGTTGGAAGAGGAATAAGCATGCAATAGAGCGTTACTGCTCTTGCAAATAATTAAAAAAATGAGATAAAGTGCTTAAAATATGGTAAAATACTCCTATGTTTTATAATTACTATGAATTAAGAGGTGTTGGATTTGAGAAATTTTAATTCAGATAAAGAAATAAAAAATTACATTGAAAAGACCATAAAAAATATAAGTAATATTGATGAGTGTCGATTATATAGGGAAGAGCAGCTACAATGTACAGAAAATGTATTTCGTGCTAGAAATTCTACAGAATGGATAATACGGATAAATAAAGTAATTGAAGATTTTAAATATGCTATTATGCAGGCATATCAGTATGCAAAAATAATGAAGTCGCCGTTAGAAGAAACAATTAATTCAAAAAGATATGCATTTTATTTGGAGGATGCAGTATATAGAGACATCGTGTTATGGGAGATGTTAAGACAATTTTTAAATGAATTTTATGAGTGTGGATATGATACTGACAATGAAATAAATATTTTCAATTTTTTAAAAGATGCAAATGTTAAGAGTAAAATTGGAAATCAAAATATAAAGAAATTGAAAAATTATCTCTATTGTAACAGTCATCATATGGTAAGACATGAATTGAGAAATCAGTTTGCCCATTCATTAGACAATACTTCATCATATTTATTTCATAGGGTTAGTGATAACGGATTACTACAAGCAGATATGTCCAGATTTTTACCTAAACATCCATATGAAAATATAGTTATGGTGCTAGATGATATAAAAAATTTTTTGAAATTTATTAGATATTATTCAGGAAAACTAAACGAACTGTTAATTGAAAATATTATGATGGTTAAGGTTGAGATGGAGTTACGGTGTGGAGAAAAAAGAAAGGATGAAGAACATTGGAGTATAAGTATTTTAAAAGAAAAAGCAGAGCAGATACTTCTACAATGTGACAAGACATGTGATTTTGCTATTAGTTATAATGATAAAATGTGGTGTAAACCTACAAAAATTTGTTATTGTAGAATCAACGAGAAGTGCGATGAATACAAAGGTGTAATTAAAACAAAAATGAGCTACGAAGAAATGAAGGAACATTATGGAGATGCAGACATTAAGGGAGAGTAAATGATGACAATATTATCAACAAGAGAATGGGCAACAATAATATGGGTAGTACTTTTCTTTGCATTTGTGTTGTGGAATAGAGAATGTAGAAAAGAAATTAGGGATGTTATTAAATTATTTTTTGACCCTAAATTGAGGATGCTTTGGGAAATTATTTTATCATATGTCCTGATTATTACAGTAATATTTTTTTGTTCGCCATTGTGGGAAAATATTTATATTAAAGACATTATAATATGGTTTTTATGTTCTGGATTTATAATTTGCATGAATTCGGTTTCTAATGAGGCAGATGAGAAATATATAAAAAATGTTTTAAAAGATAATCTGAAATTGACTATTTTCTTAGAGTTTATTATGAGTACATTTACCTTTAATATTTGGATTGAACTAGCTATTATTCCTATTATAACAATAATCACAGTGATGAACGTAATGACGGAAAGAAAAGAAGAATATAGAACTGTTCACAAATTATCAGATTTTGTACTAGCCGCTGCAGGTTTTTGGATATTATATGAGACAATAAAGATTGGAGTAAATGAATATAAAGAATTAAATGCGTTAAATACGCTGGTAAGTTTTATGATTCCAATAGTGTATTTAATATTTATAATTCCTTTAGAATATGCGTTGGAGCTTTATTCGAAATATGAATTACTATTTGTACGAATGGCTTTTAAGGAAGAAAAGAATAAAAAGGTTAAGAGAAGACGTCGAATTTCTATAATCAGAGCATGTAAACTTTCTGTACATAGAGTATTGTTATTTCAAAGAGAATATTATGGAAAAATGTATGTTACAATGAAGGATGAAGAATTTGAGCAACTAATGAAAGATTTTAGGAACACATGCAAAAAACGAAATGATGTCTAATATTATAGATACTTTTATTCAGGATAGGCAGATGGAAGCATGGTAAGTTGTAATTACACTAGCAAAGGAGTTATATAAGATGAGTATAAGTGATTTGATTGATAAAATAATGGAATATGCATCTAACAATCCAGAAGTTATTCTAAACATATTGTTTAGTGGTGCAGGCGTTGCGGTCATTACTGCGATTGGGGCAGCTATATTTAAAAAGAAGAAAAAAGAAAAAGCAAGCAGTAAAGTTGATAATTATCAGGTTGATGGGGATAATAATGTAACAGGAAATAATAATACTATAGATAATAGAATAATCAATTTTTACAATTCAAATCAGATGGAAAACAAAAAGAAAGAAAAGTCGTGGTTTTCTATAAGATTTACTAAATTGCTTGAATTACTAAATGAATCGAGAGGTCTTTTTGAAAAAGAGTTTACGGTTGAATTTGTTAGTTCATTAATTGGATTAGAAAATGTAAGTGAATTAAAACAATATATTGAGAGTGATGTCGAGCCTGATGATAGCTTTAAAGAAAAATTTGTTGAAGTATTCGGAGTTAATAGAGATTGGATGATTTTTAATCAGGGAGAGTTCCCATTTGCATCAAACATTCAGTTCTCGGGAAATAATCCTATGGATATACTTAGACATTCAGATTTAAAGGTAATAAATAAATTTATAATTGTAATTGGGATGGTTGAAGGAAAAAGACATGCTTGTATTATAAAAAAGCAAGGGGACTATTGTTATGAAGTTTATCCTAAATACTTTGTGTTACATTCAAAGGTTGGTGAGACAGGAAAAAGTAATTTAGTAGAATTTTACAGGTTTCTTAGAGAAACTGAAAGAAGAAGAATTCTTGATGATTTTGCGCATATAGCGACAGAGGAACAAATAGTTGAATTATTAAAAGGAGAAATTGCCCCTCAAAAAGTTCAAAAATTTGAAATTGCAAGAAATTTCATTGAAGATTTTTTAGCTATTGATTCTGATTCTATTAAAAGGAATAGCAACTATTGGGATGATGAATTCGTAGAAGTTCAGCGTATTATTGTAGAAAATATTGATGAACAAGATAGAATTAACCAAGAATATGATGTAAGTTTAATTGACAAAAATATGGGCAAATATATCCAAAATGATAAGTCGGAAAATGATATTGATTATTTTGATTCTTCAACACCATTCTTTCAATATAGATTTGGAAAAGCGTTTCCAGGTGTAAGAGGAAAAGCAGAGTTTACAAATCCTTCCGAATGTGTAGATAGATTAAGTATTTTATTAAAGCAACCTTTGAATGGTAAAAGGTTAAATAGTCCTATTTGGTGGTTTCGAGGAAGTAGCAATTTACATATTTCAAGATTTGAAAGAGTGTCTACAGATACATTTTTAAGGGATTCGGATAGAATTAGAGTTAAAAGAATTGTTGCATACGCAGCAGATGAATATTATAAAGAATTTGTTTATGTGGAAACATATCCAGAGAACCCCACAGGACTATATGAAATTAATCAACAGGAGATATATGAATATAAAAGAACAACTGGATATTATAACGAAGAGTATGCAGAATGGAATGGCAAACTTGTGAGCAGAATGGAATATGATGATGACGCTGCCGTAATTGATGGTAAAGTTGTTGATTTAGAGCATAAAGCAAAATTGAGAAATCGTTATTTGACGCCTTACAATTTTATTATTTGTGCTCATTTCAATCCGATAAACAATTCTAAATATGATTCATATATGAGACAATTATTAGATGGCATACTTGAGGGAAGAAATAGTGTTGATGATATTATTGAATTTGTAAATAAAATGTCCAGACATATTAGAGATATGTAAATAGATGCTTTTTAAGTATATAAATACTTACTTGAAAAAAAGATTCATATTTTCATATACTATAGGTAGACAATCCTACTATGTCAAAGGGCAAGCATAACTTTCATTTGAAAGGCAAAAGAGAATTTTATTTTTTATAATTCCAAGAACCTAACATAGTAGAACATACTGTGTCGGGTTCTTTTTTTAATGACCTGACAGTGGCATAAATAAAGGATTTGAACGGGACAGTAGAATATATTTTATAAAATGTAATGTGTCAGGAGAGAAGAGAGGGGATGGAAAAATAAAGTTTCTCTTTGCCCTTTTTAATAAAATAGGGTTTGTCCCCCTGACAATTTACAAAAGCTCGCAAAGCCTAGTAAAATGGGCGTTTGCGAGCTTATTTTTTGCCGTGTGGTACTAAAATGGTGCACAGCGGATGGCATTATGTTTCACGCATGAGGCCATGTTATTTTCCACTCAAAATATTCATTTGGAGAATGCCGGCAGAGTACAGCAGAAATCCAAAGAATATCAGCAGGGACAAGTGGGAAAAGGAAATGTCCATGAAAGAGATAATTCTCAAGGATGCAAAAATGTGTGCGTATGCAGCTGGAAATGTGGAGCATTTTAAATATTTGATGAAAAGACTTGGATATGTATTCAAGAAAGATGCGTGGATGGAAGTGCAAGCACCGGGATTTCGGTATTATCATAAGCTTGCAAAGATGGACGAGATGTTTTCAGAGGAGACGTTAAGGCATCATGTGGATATGCCTTGGATGGCAAAGCCTTACTTTTATTCGTCGGATATCAGGGGATTGCACAGGGCGAAGCTGTCATCATTCCAGAAGCAGTTTTATGCAAAGCTATACAGATTAAGGATTGTAGAGCAGAAGCGTTTTGCAGTCGGTGGAGCAAAGTATACAGAGGATTTGAAGCGGTTTCATCAGTTACAGGACGAATATCTGTTGCTTGTAAATAATGACATCAAAAGTGTTGTGGAGCTCGTGGATTTCATAGGTGAGCAGGAAGAAAAAATCCAGCAGATTGAGGACAGACAGAAGGAGATATACAGAGAAAGCTTTAGCCGGAAACGCAGTATAAAGAATGAAGAGCAGTACCGGGAATATCAGATATGGCATATGGAAGTGCAGGAAGAACTGGACGAGCTTAAGCAGGAAAAAAGGGAGATAAAGAGACGGATACAGCTTGCTGATGGCATTGTGAGAGAAGATTTGTATACGGCTTATTACGCGGTGTCGGAGGATGAGGAGATCGTTGGAGATAAGGAGATTGAGATACCGGGGATGGAACAGCATGAGGATGTGGTTGAGGTTAAGAAAAAGGGAACTACTGATATTGATGATGTTGATACGAAAATATGTCGGAAGGAAGATGCTTCTGTTGCGGATCAATATAGTGATATTGAAAAAGAACAGGCAGACTTATATGTTATGGAATCTCGTGAAATGGATGATGGTGATTCGGAACAGATTTATGCAGGTGAGAGAAAGACTATAGAGGATGAGGTGGCTGTTACTCAAGGAGTGTCGGATAAGGCTCAACGGATTGCTGAAAGGTTATCTGCATGTGGGGCATATGAGGAAATTAATGCCGCTGTTAAGGCGGATATATTTGTGTTTGATATTGCAGATGTAAGTGGAAGCATAAGGCTGTTTTCAGATGTTATGAAGAGGCTGGGAATAAAGCTGGATGGAGATGAGTTTTATGAGGAGTTTCAGAGAATTTATAATGAGAGCGTTGGTAGGAATGCAGGGAAGGAAAAGGTAGAAGATAAGATGTGGAATATGGGCAGAGGGAGATGATACCTCTGCTTCTGGTCGAAATTCACTTTACGTACCTCTGCTTCTCACAAAGTACAAAAAAATATTCCTGAGGTTTGAAAAAATAGACTATATATGATATGCTTAAAGAGGCGTATAAGCCCTATATTGTTATGAACATATAAACAAAATTGAGGTGTGGTATGGCAATTTCGTATAATAATCTTTGGAAAATTCTGATTGATAAGGAAATGAATAAAGGGGCTTTATGTAGCAAGGCAAAGATTAGTAAGGGAACAATGGCAAAAATGACGAATAACGAGCCAGTCACATTGACAGTTATAGAAAAAATATGTGAAGTGCTTCAATGTGATATCGGTGATGTTGTTCAGATTGTAGATATAGAAAAACAGGAGAAAAATAATGGATAACAGAAGTATAAAGAAGTTAGAAGCTGATTTATGGGAATCAGCAGATTTACTAAGAGCAGGTTCTAAACTGACATCAAACCAGTATTGTATGCCGGTGCTGGGATTACTCTTTTTAAGATATGCGTATAGTCGATTTAAATTGGTGGAAGCAGAGATATTAAAGGATAGACCAATGCGTAATGGCAGAAAAATGCCTGTAGAAGCCAAGGATTTTTCTGCTAAAAGTGCACTGTTTTTGCCAAGAGAAGCACAGTATGATTATCTTGTGAATCTTCCTGAAAATATAGCATCAGCTGATTTGAAAAATATTGCTGGACAGGCAATGAATAGTCTGGGTGAGGTAGTAAACAATGCTATGGAACTTGTAGAACAGCAAAGTGAACAGTTAGCAGGTGTATTGCCGAAAAGTTATACGGATTTTTCCGATGAACTGCTGGGAGAGCTGCTTCGCATATTCAATAACAACGCACTTGATGAAGTTGGTGGAGATGTAATAGGTAGGATTTATGAGTATTTCCTTAATAAATTTGCGAAAAATATAGCTTCTGATGATGGAGTATTTTTTACACCAAAATCTTTGGTAAAAATGATAGTTAATATTTTAGAGCCGACATCGGGAGTGCTTCTTGATCCAGCATGTGGTTCAGGTGGAATGTTTGTACAGACAGGTGACTTTGTAAATGAAGCTGGGTTACAGGCAAATAGCAGTATGACATTTTATGGACAGGAGAAGGTAGAATACAATGCACAGCTTTGTCTTATGAATATGGCAGTTCATGGCCTTACAGGAGTAATAAAATCTGGTGATGAAGCGAATACATTTTATCATGATGCTCATAACCTTGAAGGCTGCTGTGACTATGTAATGGCAAATCCACCATTCAATGTAGACAAGGTAAAGGTAGAATCAACATCCAGTGCAGGAAGACTTCCATTTGGTTGCCCGAAGGAGAATAAGAATAAAGAAATTGGAAACGCAAATTATCTATGGATTTCGTACTTTTATGCCTATCTCAACGAAAAGGGCAGAGCAGGATTTGTAATGGCATCTTCTGCAACAGATAGTCAGGGATGTGATAAGGACATAAGAGAAAAACTGGTCAAAACAGGTCATGTAGATGTGATGATAAGTGTGGGTAACAATTTCTTCTATACTAAAAGCCTTCCATGTTCGTTATGGTTCTTTGATAAAGGTAAAAAGGAAGAATTGAAGAACAAAGTTCTCTTTATTGATGCGAGAAACTATTATACGGAGGTTGATCGTACACTGAATGAATGGTCGGAGTGGCAACTTAAAAATCTGAATGCTATTGTCTGGTTATATCGTGGAGAAAGTGAAAAATATACGGCATTACTTCGTGAATATAGAGACACACTTGGAAGTGACAAATTATTTGATGAACAGATCCATGATTTGACTGAAAGACTAAAAAAACTTCGTGCAGAAGCAAAAGCAGCAGTTGAGACAGCAGATAAGCGAGAAAAGAAAAAAACACAGACGGAATATGATGAAAAAATTTCCGAACTTACAGAAAAGCTTACAATAGCTAAAGAAGCGAATTGGCTATATGAAAAATTTGGCGATGGAGAGTATCATGATATTCTTGGGCTATGTAAAGTCGCCTATACAACAGATGATGCAAAATATGATGATAAAGATGGAATCAGCATTGAAGAAAAAGGGTGGTCACTTACTCCAGGGGCATATGTAGGTGTAGCACCTGTGGAAGATGATGGCTTGGATTTTGAAGAGCGAATGACAGAGATACATCGAGAACTTTTAGCATTGCAGGAAGAATCAAATGATTTGATGAATGCTATCTCACGGAATATGAAGGAGATGGGACTATGATATATAAGGAAGAAGTGTTGGGCAATTATATTAATATTCTTTCTGGATTTGCTTTTAAAACGAAGGATTTTGTGGATGTAGGTATACCAATTATTAAAATAAAAAACATTTGTCCGCCATATGTTTCATTGGAAGATTTAACATATGTTTCAAAGGAGACTGGTGAAAAACAAAAAAAGTTTATGCTTAGTTACGATGATGTTTTAATTGCTATGACAGGTTCTCACATTAATCAATGGGCATCTGTTGTAGGGCGCGTGGCTAGAGTAAAGTATACAGAAAAAACATTGCTTAACCAACGAGTAGGGAAGATTACAGTTAAGGAAAATGCTGATGCTGATTTGGACTACATATATTATTTTCTATCACAGGATAAGGTAAAAGTTCAATTAGCTGCTAAAGCAGGAGGGACTGCTAATCAAGCTAATATTAGTGCAACGCATATCCAAGAGTTGGTGTTCCCTTGTCCAAATATTGAGACACAAATTAGGATTAGCAACATTTTAAAGAATTATGATGATCTTATTGAGAACAACAAAAAGCAAATTAAATTATTGGAAGAAGCAGCGGAGCGTCTGTACAGAGAATGGTTTGTAGATTTACATTTTCCAGGACACGAGGATGTGAAGATTGTTGATGGTGTGCCGGAGGGGTGGAAAAAACAAAAAATATCTGAGTTCGGTGAGATAATAACCGGTAAAACACCTTCAACTACTAAGGAACAATACTATGGAGGTAACATTCCATTTGTAAAAATACCGGATATGCACAACTGCGTATATCCAATTGTTACAGAATCTACCTTAACTACGGAAGGGGCTAATACGCAGAAGAATAAGTTTATCCCCAAGAACGGAATTATGGTTTCATGTATCGCAACGGTTGGTCTTGTAAATATTGCCATTGAACCATGCCAGACGAATCAGCAGATTAATTCTATTGTTTTGCATGATGAACAAGATTTATACTATACCTACTTTACAATGAAACGTCTAAAAGCATTGCTTGAAGGAGTTGGAAGTAATGGTGCTACAATGACTAATGTTAATAAAACAAAATTTGGTAACCTTGAGGTACTTTATCCAAGTAACAATTTAAGAAAAGATTATTTTGATTATTGCAAGCCGATTTTTGAGAAAATTTATGCATTAAGTATAGGTGTTCATAAATTATCACAAGTTCGTGACGGCTTACTTCCTAAGCTAATGAGTGGAGAAATCGAGGTGTAATTATGATTATACTGGATATTGAAGAACAGAAGAAAACTGTTTTCGAATTAAATGAAATTGAACCATTTGAAGAAGAAATGACTTTTTATTATGATGAGAGTGGTAATTGCAGAAAGTTTTATCTTACAGACACAGGATTCAATTATTCTGATGCAATAAAGGGAGATTTTGTATTAGCGGGTGTAGCACATGAAGGAAAGTCATTTGAGATTGATGCGCCATCATTATATAAAGCACTTGATTATAAAGAAGGTCAGAAAGAACTTAAGTTTAAGCACCTATATTTTAATTCGACAGATTTTTTGAATTTTATTGGTAGTAAAAGAGCAACGGATTTTTTGAAATGGTTGTATTCGAGCGGTTTGTATATTCATTATAGTGCATTAAATAATTTGTTTTATTCACTTGTAGATATTGTCGATTCTTTATGGGAAACACATCCCCAATGCATTATGTACATCTGGGAAATAAAGAGCGCATTGTACGATTTTGTCATTGAACATCAAGATGAGGTTATTGATATTCTTATAAGGCATACATACCCTGATGTGAAAGATGCATCATCATTCTGTAATGACTTGTGTTATTTGATTAGAACATATAATGAAGATGCTGAATATTATCCTGGTTTCTTTTTGGAATTGTTTCGACAGATGCTAAAGACAGCTGGAAAACTAGATAAGATAGATTTTATTCAAGACAATGAGCCATATTTGTTAATCAAGGAATACTACTTGTTCTATTTAGAAAGATGTGAGATTTTCAGTAAATCAAATCATATTTTTGATGAAGAAGCTAGCGTACAAAAACAATTATCTGAAATTCAACTATACGAAGAGGGAAAATTGCTTAATAATTGGAAATTTGTGAAATCACACGAGAATATATATATTCAGATTTCGGATATGACAGCAGGGTTACTTAGAAAACTCTTTATGTTTTTAGATGAAAACTCTTTGGAAAAAATACAGGCAATTGCACGAGAATTAAATGATAAGCAAATCGATAATTTTTCAATCATATGGTTGCTTATAAAAAAATCTTATAACAAATCCAAACTTTTTATTAAGAACACAAACACACCTAAAAATGTAAGTGAAAGAATGGATAAGTTGCAGATTCTTGGTGTTGCAAATAACAGTGCTGGAAAAGGAGATATGTGCCATGAGCTATGATTATTCTGAAAATATATTAGTACAGGAAAGTGCTGGTCACCTTCTTGAAGATGAGCTTGGTTGGCATGTAGAACTTGCTTATAACACAGAAGTATTAGGTGAAACTGGCACATTTGGCAGGAAATCATATAAGGAAATCCTTCTTGTGAAATATTTCAGGCAGGCACTTTTAAAACTCAATCAATGGCTTACTCCAGCATTACTTGAAGATGCTATAAAAACATTTGAAAGCCATATGTCATCAGCTTCTCTTATGCAGATAAATGAGGAAAAGTATAGATGCATAAGAGATGGTATTCCAGTGAAGGTGAAAAAGCCGAATGGTCAGATTGAGGAGAAGAAGGCAATAGTCATTGATTTTAAAAATCCAGATAATAATTATTATCTTGCTGTTAAGGAAATGAAAATACATGGTGACCTTTATCGTAGACGCACAGATATTGTGGGTTTTGTAAATGGGATACCGCTTCTTTTTATAGAATTGAAGAAGAATTCAGTAGATGTGCAGAATGCATACACAGATAATTATACAGATTATCTTGATACAATACCGCAGCTATTTTATTATAATGCATTTCTTATCTTGTCCAATGGAACAGAGGCTAAAGTGGGAACATTAGGTAGCAAATATGAATTCTTTCATGAGTGGAAAAGATTGTCTGAGCAGGAAGAAGGTAATGTTGCACTTGAAACGATGCTTAGAGGTATATGCAAAAAGGATAACTTTCTTGATTTGTTGGAAAATTTTATATTATTTGACCATTCAGATGGAAAAACAGTAAAGATTTTAGCACGTAATCACCAGTATTTAGGTGTGAATGAAGCGGTGAAAGCATATGAAGCTCGTAAATTGAATAACGGAAAGTTGGGTGTGTTCTGGCATACACAAGGTTCTGGTAAAAGTTACTCGATGGTATTTTTATCACAGAAAATTCGGCGAAAATTTGCAGGTTCTCCAACGATTGTGATTTTGACAGACAGGGATGAGTTAAATACACAGATTAGCGATACTTTTGAAAATTGTGGATTATTGGGGAAAACAAAGTCTGCAAAGTATATTGCTACGAGTGGTGATGACCTTATAACAAAATTGCAAGGAAATCCTAGCTTTATATTTACTTTGATTCAGAAATTTAATAAGAAAGATGTACAGCCAATCATACCAGATCATGACATTATTATAATGTCCGATGAAGCACATAGGAGTCAGTATGGAATATTTGCAGACAATATGATGAATTTGTTGCCTACAGCCGCACGTATTGGTTTTACAGGAACACCATTATTATCAAATGATAATATTACAGAGAGAACATTTGGTGGTTATATTTCCATCTATGATTTTAATAGAGCAGTTGAGGATAAAGCAACAGTCCCGTTATATTATGAGAATCGTGGAGAGAAGATTTTGGATTTAGACAATCCGGATATTACTGATAAGATATTGGATGCGATTGAGGCAGCAGATTTAGATCCAGACCAGACAGAAAAACTGGAGCGTGAGTTTAAGAAAGAGATTCATATTATGACAGCGCCACAAAGGCTTAAATCTGTAGCCAAAGACTTTGTTTCTCATTATTCGGATTTATGGACAAGTGGTAAGGCTATGTTTGTGTGCCTGAATAAAGTGACTTGTGTTCGGATGTATAACCTTGTGCAGAATTATTGGGAAGAAGAAATTAAACGATTAGAAGGCATAAAATCAAAAGTATCACAGCAGGAAGTACAGGAACTGGAACGCAAGATTAAATGGATGAAAGAAACCGAAATGGCTGTCGTTATTTCTCAGGAGCAGAATGAGATTCAGACATTTAAGAAATGGAATCTTGATATAAAGCCGCATCGTGAAAAGATGGAGAAAAGAGAACTCGATAAAGAGTTTAAGGATAAGGACAATCCACTTCGAGTAGTGTTTGTCTGTGCAATGTGGCTTACTGGTTTTGATGTAAAATGTTTGTCATGTCTATATCTTGATAAGCCTTTGAAAGCGCATACTCTCATGCAGACAATAGCAAGAGCAAATCGTGTGGCAGAGGGCAAGAGTAACGGACTTATTATTGACTATATTGGCATAGTAAAGGCACTTCGTAAAGCACTTGCAGATTATACAGCAAATGTTGGAGGAAGAGAGACTGATCCAACAATAGATAAGGAAGAACTTATAGAGCACATGCTGGAAACTATATCAGCAGCTATAGAATTTTTATGTAGCAGAAATTTTGAGTTGGAGGATTTGATTAAGGCAAAAGACTTTTCAAAATTAGCATTATTACAGACAGCAGCAAATGCTGTTTCTGATAGCCGAGAATCACGCAAGCAGTTTACGACATATGCAAATGAAATCAACCGAATGATGAAGTATCTCGATAGAGATGATATATCAGATGTGGATAGAGATAGAAAAGATGCACTCATAGCAATAGCTGATGAACTAAAGAAAAAGAAGAAGCATGTTGACAATGTCGATTTGATGGTTCAGATTAATGGGATTCTGGGTGAATATATAATGATTGAACAGGAATCTAATAATAACGACATAGCCAAGCGTTTCGATATCAGTAGAATAGATTTTGATTTGCTTCGAAGAGAGTTTGCAAAGACAAAGAAAAAGAATCTGCTTATTACGGATTTGGATGAACTAATTCAAACAAGATTAGACAGCATGCTCAAAGAAAATCCAAGTCGTGTGGATTATTATGAAAGATATCAGACAATCATTGATGAATATAATAATGAGCAGGACAGAGCAATCATTGAAAAAACATTTATGGACTTGATGAATCTGGCTAATTCCATGAATCAGGAAGAAAAGCGTTATGTCAGAGAGGGCTTTACAAGTGATGAGGAACTGTCATTGTATGATATGCTTTTCAATGAAAATCTTTCAAAAGAAGATATCAATAAAATAAAGAAAGTTGCGGTAGACTTGCTGGAAAAGATAAAAGCAAAGATATCTGAACTTGACCATTGGACAGAGAAACAGGAAACAAGGGATGATATAGAAACATATATAGGAGCAATTCTCTGGGAAGAGTTACCAGAGAGTTATTCTGATAATGAAATATTTGCATACAGACAGAAAATTTATGAGTATGTGTTTATGAGGTATAAAGAGGTGGCGTAAAATTGTCGGTGATTATATATATGACGCTACCGATGCTAGTAAAGAACTATTTGATAATTACGATAATTTAAGCTCTGCCATTAAGGCAGAAATACCATTCAATCAGATATGAATATTGAGCAAGGAAGAATAGAGAAAGTGAAGAGAAAACTATGAACAAGAAGTGCCAGGTATTTACGCCTGAAAATTATGTAATAGAATTACTAGATAGTGTGGGTTATACCCATAATTTATATGGGAAAAAAATACTAGAGAATTCCTGTGGCGATGGCAACATCCTGGTTGCGGTAGTTCAAAGGTATATTGATGATTGTAAGGAAAATGGTTTGTCTAGAACAAGAATAAAGAATGGATTAGCAAAAGACATATATGGAATCGAGATTGATGAAGAACAGTATAAAAAGTGTATTGATAATTTAGATAAAGTATTAAAACGTAACGATATTGACAAAGTTGATTGGAAAGTGATAAATGCAGATTATTTGAAGTGGAATACTACTATTAAATTTCAATATATTGTTGGAAATCCTCCTTATATTACATACAGTGAATTGAAAGAGGAGGAACAGCTGTTTGTAAAGAGTAATTTCTCTACATGTGTCAAAGGAAAATTTGATTATTGTTATGCATTTATAGAGAAAAGTATTAATTCATTAGCAGATAACGGGAAAATGTCTTATCTTATTCCAAGTAGTATTTATAAGACTGTATTTGGACATAATCTGAGGATTTTTATGAGTCCGTACATTGCCCAAATAAAGGATTACAAACAAGTTAAAATATTTGATAAGGCATTAGTTAAGTCATCCATTATGGTGTTAGACAAACAACGTCAGCAGGAGCTTTTGCATTATCAGGACATGAGTATGGAAAATGCGATAGATATACCTATTGCTCAACTAGATGAAAAGTGGTTTTTTGCAGATGAGAATGAAGTGGGACAACATCGATTTGGGGATTATTTTAAGGTGTCACATGTTGTGGCAACACTTCTAAATAAAGCATATGTTCTGTCAGACGGGGCATATACCGAAGTGGATAATGGCTATGTTTGTGGTAATCATACTATTGAAAGAGAAGTAGTAAGAAATACTGAAACACCTCGAACGCTTAGATATATTAAACATGAAAAAATTATTTTTCCGTATACATATGACGAAAATGAGTTAGTACATTATGATGATGGTGAGTTTGAACGATTATTTCCTGGGGCTACGGCGTATCTTAATGAGTTTCGTGATGATTTAGATAAAAGGCAAAGTGATAATAATGCAAAATGGTATGAGTATGGTCGCTCACAAGCACTGAGTGGCTTGAATAGACAAAAACTTCTGATTTCAACAGTTGTGACAAATGATGTAGACGTATATGAATTAGAGCAGGAATGTATACCATATGCGGGAATGTATATCGTGCAAAAGGAAGATAATAATGAATATACATTGACAGATGCAATGAGAATACTTAGAAGCGACGAATTTAAAGAGTATGTTTTTAAAATTGGAATACCTATAAGTGGCAAATCGGTGAGAATAACATCGAAGGATGTTGAGAATTATATGTTTTAGGAGGTGGCTTGAGTGGAAGAATTAAAATATGTTATAGAAGATAGTACGATAGCGGAATTGTTAGGTGTGCAGAATTTTTCTACAGATGAGGCTGCAATACTTGAATTAGTTAAGAATGCATATGATGCTAATGCCTTGAATTTAAAAATTACATTTCAGAATGACACACTTCGATTTGAAGATAATGGCATTGGCATGAATGCAGACGATATAAAAAAACATTGGATGCATATAGGTAAAAGTAGCAAAGAATATGAAATAATAGATGAAAATAATAAAAAAAGAATTCAAGCTGGTTCGAAAGGTGTTGGAAGATTTGCATTATCGAGACTAGGGTATAGAGTATGTTTGAAATCAAAAAAAATAGATTCTGTTGGTGTAATTTGGAAAACCGATTGGAATACATCTGTTTTAGATGAGAACTACGACATTCGCACTAAAGGAACAGATATAGAAATAATAGGATTAAGGGAAAAGTGGAATAAAAAACGCATAGAAAATTTAAATAAGTACTTAGAAAGAACTTATCATGATACATCTATGGAGATAAGAATCATTTCAGATAATTATGATGAAATTGTAGTGGAACATTTTCCTAAAGCGAAGGTAGGAATTAATTGCAGAAGCAATATCGTTTTAAAGTATGCTAATGGAGTGCTGGTAACGACAGTAGAGTCAGATGAATTTGAGAATGAAGCTTTAAAATATTGCACAGGGATTGATATAAAAAAATTTGAAAAGAAAACGGATGTTGTTAATGAATTAAAAGGAAATAAGATTACTGAGCTTTTAGATGATGATATACAAAATATAATTAATAATATTGGTGAATTTTCAGCAAATTTATATTTTAATATAGTTTCATCAAAAGAGGAAAAAGAAAAATTTTTATATAAATATTTAAATACACAGGAAAACATAGAAAGTGGAATAATATTATACAGAAATGCATTTAGTATATCTTCATATGAAGGCAAAAAAGATTGGCTGGGATTTGGAAAAAGATCTAGAAAATCTCCAGCAGCAGCATCTCATCCAACAGGTGCATGGCGTGTGAGAGAGAATCAGATGGCAGGATATGTAATGATAGATAAGAAGAAGAATGCAGTACTTCAAGACATGGCTAATCGTCAAGGCTTAGATGAAAATATTTATTATCAGTTATTTGTTGAAATAATTTTAATAGGGATTAAGGAATTTGAAAGATATAGACAAAATATTGTAAGAAAAATAAATGTAAAAAATCAAGTAGAAGAACAAAAAGCAACACCTATTTCTGATCGAGTATTAAACCGACCGACATCTGTTAGTGGTCTAACAAAGGAAGAGGCAAAGCAATTAGCAACAGAAATCAAAAGTTATAAAAAGGAGGGAAAACAATATCAGAAAGATAAAGAAGCGGTAGAGGCTAGATATAAATATGATGTAAGAATTTTAAATGTATTAGCAACGACAGGATTAAAAGCTTCATCCATTGCACATGAAATGAAAAATGATAGAAATGCCATATATGATAATTACAATAATATAGTAGATGCATTAAAAGAATATGGTATGTGGGATGAATTGAATTCTTCTGAAAAAACGAGAAAATCTTATAAAAATGTACCTTATTTGTTGGAAAGTAATGATGTTGTTGGAAGAAAATTGGTGACATTCATGGACACTATGTTGGAAGAAATAGAAAAAAAACAGTTTGAGATTAGGTACCAGAGTATAGCAGATATCTTAACTGTTATAAAAAAAGTGTGGGAAAGAGATTACGCATGGCTTAGTATTGAAATTATAATGGATGAAGATATTGTTTATCAGATTTCAGAAGATATATTGCAGGTTATTTTTGATAATCTGATTTTAAATAGTGTGCAGCAAAATGAAAATACGCAAAAACTAATGATCACTATATCTATAAATGAGACTAATGGATTTTTAAATATTAAATATTGTGATAATGGAAAAGGACTTGATGATAAGTATAAAACGGATCCGATGAAAATATTAGAGGTACATGAAACTACAAGAACTAACGGGCATGGTCTCGGAATGTGGATTGTAAATAATACATGTACAATGTCAGGGGGAGAAATACAGAAAATAGGTGGGGAAAAGGGATTTGAAATAGAATTCACTATAGGAGGAAAAATATAATGGAAAACTTAAAAATTATATATATAGATGATTATCCGGAGCCTTCATTATCCAAATATTTGGATAAATATAAGAATTCGAGTTGTAATGTTGAATCTTTAGATATTAAATTCAATCCAGATGCAGGATACGAGAGTTTGATTAATAATCCGGATGTTAAATCAGCAAATATAATTTTTATAGACTCAAAATTATTTGAAAATAGAACAGCAATAGCAGGAAAGTTTACAGGAGAAGAATTTAAAATTATCCTAAAAAAATATTTTCCGTTTATAGAGGTGATTGTTATTACGCAAAATGATATCGCCCCAGATTATGAAACAATTTCTAAATATGATCCTAAATGCGGAAAGACGCCAGTGGAATATTATGATGAAAAGCTTCCTCCAATATTGGACCAATGTATTAGAAATATTTTTGAAGTTAGAAAAATTACCTCAGAATTGCAAAAGAATACTAGCTGGGAAAAAGTTATGGTCGAAAAAATAGTGAATTCAGTTAATGGTCAAGGAAAATTTGATGAATTTACTAAGAATGATATTGATGATGTGATAAAAATGTTTCAAGAGTTGCAGACAAAAGTAGAGGGATAGGAATATGGACTACAGAAGAACAAAGTATTGTCCGGAATTAATTGATGTGTCACAAAAAAAGAAAGAAGTAGAAAAATTAGTTGAAATAGAGCACCCTAATGCAAAAGATATGCATAGATATATTAGTGATAATTCTCAGAAATTTAAATTGGAATTTATTAAAGCATATAATGGGAAATGTGCATATTGTGGAGCTTCAATTGATTTGATAAAAAAGACTGAGTTTGAAATAGATCATTTTTTATATGAAAAAGCTCCTATATTTGCTACAAAAAAAGATGCAGGTTATATGGAAAATTTAATCCTATCATGTCATGATTGTAATCATAATAAAAATTCATTTTGGATTGAAAAGGAAGAAATGGATACATTGAATCCGGATGGAGAAAAAATTAAGAATGTATTTATAAGAGATGACAAATATTATATTCGGATAAATGATGAGTTTAAAGAAAATACAACTATAGAAGGGTTTTATAATAAGCTTTGTTTGGGATCTGAATTACATAGGTTGGATTATTTAATAATGAATATAATTGGATTGCAGAGATCTTGTGAAGACAATAGTGATTTATATGTCGGACTTGGGAAAATACTGGATACAATAAGGGAAAAGAGAAATATTATGTAGAATAAAGTTCTAATCATAAAGTTTTATTTATGCAATATTACGCAGAAAAATTTTTGCAAAGAAGGAAGTGAATTCATGGACATAAAGCAGCTAATTGGTGAAACCACAGATTATGACAAAAAGCTTGCTCTTGAAGAGAAGAAACCTAAAAGTTGGTGCAAGAGCATCAGTGCGTTTGCTAATTGTTTTGGTGGCAAGTTGATATTTGGTGTATGAGCAGGTGATACATATGGAGATTGGTGCAACAAAATCAGTTCAAGATCGACTAAAAACAACAAAGATTGAAGAAAGCAAAGGTGCTTCACTTGTGTTCTGCTGGGACACACATTTGACGAAAATAAAAGGAAGAAATGTCTTGTTTATTGTGAATGCCAGTAATCGTTATACAATAGCAATGACAGATATTGAACCAAGAAACTGGAATTACTATACAATGTATATCCGCAGTGTGATTCATGGCGTGATGCAGGAAATGGGATATTCCGAGGAACAGATAGGGCAGTATTTTAAAATGTCGGGCGATACAACTGTAACAAAAACTCATGGTAGGAAATCGGTTGGTGGCATTAACAGAATGGTAATGGATGCACAGTATTTTGGTAAGAAGCTGGAGAAAGAAGCAAAGTATCAATGGGAACTTAGTGAGTATCTGAACAGAGATATCTGCCAGCTAGAGGGATTTGATGCGTATGGATATCCGAGTGAACTTTTTAAATTAGACATGGAACGATTAGGGATTGCTGCTAAGAGAGCCAGCAAAGGTAATTGATTTTACCAGGCACATAGATACTAATCGCAGTACTAACCATTAGCGCAAAAGAATTGTTAAAGCGGTTGTTTGGATATAAGAAGTTAGTTTGCAATGACGAAAAGCAAGATATATAAAATAATTCGTCGCTAAAAAAGCGACGGAAAAGGAGAACATTTATGAGCATAACGTTTGAAATAGTCAAATTTAAAAAGCCAACAAAAGATGATTTGTCTAAGATACATATGTTTAATCCTTATGGTTATATTCCAATATTAGATGATGATGGTGATAGTACAGGATGGAATATTTATATGTTCAGGGCTGATGATAAGGGTATACAGAATATTATAAATAGTTGTTATGCAGTCAAAATGGAACTCCCAGAATACATTACAGACTATGATAGCTTTTTTGAAGATTTGGGATTCCCTAAAGAGGCAGTAAGGAATGGAGATGTTCGCATTATAAAATCCAACTCCAGATATATTACTATTTCTTATGGCGACAAATTAAAGGAGATAGAAAAAGGCAGACTTGAAAAATATAAGGTGACTGTTCAAACAAAATGTGTTGTTTTGAAGATTAAGGCTTTATGGAACAGCAGTGAAAATAATCTATATGGTATAGATAAAAAGAGAGTTATAAAGTGTATACCAGATATTGAAAATTATGAATATGTTCCAGTTAATAATAGTATGCTGGCAAAAGCAGAAATTCCCTTCTTGATATTTGAAAGAAACAGGGGGAAATGTTTTATAGAGATGTATTGATAGAATCTAGAGAAAGGAATGCTTTTATGAGCAAAGAATTACAGATAAGAAATAGCACTGTTGATTTCTTGGTTTT
>OGUP01000266.1_pt1 | contig 33820 bp, 35 predicted proteins | sample 1553661 | NCBI WGS metagenome assembly OGUP01 (sample SAMEA2580026, study PRJEB22360) | human gut metagenome | biome: human gut; feature: human-associated habitat; material: faeces | place: Denmark | collected 2008/2010
TTTGGTATATAACAGGCTGTGGCTTTTGTTGCGTACCAATGGGAATGGACGGCTTCGATGTCGCTACAACAGGCTGTTTGGTTGCCGGACGGACTTGTTGCGCCTTACCTTGATGCAGTTTTTCCCATGTTTGCCTGATACGGGATGCAGTCAGGTTGCGCCCCTTTCCAAGTTCCGATGCCTTGAACTTCGTGTTGCCTTTGAGAAGCACATAACCACGTATGACATCTTTCTTGTCCTTGCGCAGATACAAGTCGTAGCCTTTGGCGGCAAGCCTTTCTTGGTAGCCGTCCCAAGACCACTTGTCAAGCTCGCGCAAGACTTCCATGCAGTCGGCACTGACTTTCGGGATGTTGGTTTCATGGATGTGCTGCGCCGTAGTCCATCCCCTTTGTCGGGCTATCATTTCAGCCGCCCGTTGTGCGCGCAGGTGTATGGCGTGGTCGTTGTTGATGTTCCCGTCCTCGTCCACACGGCTGACGATGGCATGAAGATGGGGTATGCCGCTGTCGGATTCCTCATGCAACCATACAGACGATTTGCTGCCCGATATGTTCGTCCGTGCGGAAACTATCTTGCCGTCCTTGTTGCGGATTTCCTGCATGTCGAAAGCGGCGGCGAAGTCCTGCCACAGTTGCCGCCAATCCTCCAAAGTGAAGTTTTCGGTATTCTCCATCGCCGGGCTTATCTCCATGCGGATGACATTGTTCTTGATATTCGGATGGTTCATCGTGGCAAACTTCATTTCCGTAAAAATACCTGTCGCATCCATACCCTGCGGCATGAAGTTGTCGCAGATACGGGTAATCCTTTCTGGATGCTTCTTGTTCCTTGACTCACCCGACACATAGAGCATCGCCCTGATGCCGTGGGCTACGGCCTTTGCCTTGGCTATCATGCTCCGTCCTCCTTAGCATTTTCGTTTGTTGTTCCTGCCGGATAACTGTTGGCCGTCTGTGCGGACTGCAAGAAGTCGGTGACACGGTTTGTGACAAATGCCACTTTCTCGTACCAGTCAAGCATGATAGGCTGCTGGCGGAAAAGGCGTATCTTCTCGTTGTCGGTCAGTCCGTGCAGGGCGTTGGCGAAGTTCACCATGTCAGTCCTGCAAGCCGCAAGTTGCCGCAATCCGTCCAAATCCTTGTCGGAAAGCCTTTGCCGTGGCTTGTAGCCGAGTGCCCTCGCACGGATGAAATTGCTGCGTGTCATGCCGCACTGGTCAGCGGTACTTTTGATTTGTGCAAGCTCCTGTTCCGTGACTTTGGTGACCACCACCTTGTCACGCCTTACAACAGGCTTCTCCTGCCCGGATTGCTGTTTGGAAGTATCTTCTTCGTATGCCATAAACAAAGTTCTTAGAATGGTTGTAAAAACGGTTTCTATAAAAGGGATGGTGCGAGCCTGCGAGCGGCACGGACAACGGTCTGCCAAGCCGTTGCGAGGGCGTCGTGGTAATACCGTCCGAAGGCGGTAATACCTCGGCATATCTCGCAACTGAACGCTACCGCTCCATGCCAATCCAACCCTCCGCTTGCCACAGCCAGTACAGACTGGTGCCAGTAGGAGTGCCGGAGAATGGAACAACAGAAAGCGTTTGTTTGTACTATACCGTTGTCGGCTCGGCTTCTGACGGCTCTTATTCTTCTCTCTGTTCGTGGATGGATGGGGCGGCTATGCGGCCATTCTCCGCTATTTCCCATTGCAGTAGGCACGGAAAGCTCATCACGGACGCTACCCTTGAACGGCAGGTGTCGATAAGCCCCATGCCCGTAAGCGTGGCAAGCAGGTTGCGTATGCGTTTCCTGCCCATGTTCCATTGCGATGAAAGCTGTTCCTCGGAATACTGCGCCTGACCTGCGGAAAGCATGAGCGGTCTGTGGAAGCCATTGGCAACACCGTCCGTTAAAGCCATCCTCGCCAACAGGTCGCCGAACAATGCGAAGTTGCCTATTTCCCTGCCGTTGTCATCGGTCGTTGTTCCGCACAGCCATTGCATCGCATGGTCGGAAAAACTGAAAGAGAATGATGCAATTCCTGACGGGTACATGAACCTGTATGTTTCCTTGTCCATAAAATCTATGACTTTATAAATGTGATACTGTTTTTATTTGAATGGAATGAAGCCATGCAGGTATCTGTATAGAAATACCGACTTGCTTTTTGTTGTACCCTGCACGGCTTGAAATAGTTGAATTGCGTATAAGTAGAAAGGTATTTGGTGAAAGCCACGCATCAGCCGGTCAATAAGCCCTGTCCCGAAATAAGGGAAGAAAATAAACTGCATGGACAGACACCTAACATACTCCTTTCCAGCTTTAGCACACGGTCACTTGTTTGCTCCGTTGCTGTTAGCGTTGCCCGAAAACGGTTGTCCGGGTGCAGGCCGCTTGTCAAGGCTCGACACGGCACGGCTGATATCCGTCGCGTTCACCGCAATGGAAAGCAATGCCTTGTTGACAGTTACCAACTGCCGCTTGTCGCAAAACTCCGCCACACGCTCCAGCAATCCGAACGCACGGTTCAACCGATGTCCCTGTATGTTGTCCGCTGTCAACCTGTCGTTGTCCGTGCCGCTGTTTAGATAGCGGTTGAGCGCAAGGCGGTCATCCGCCGAAATGCTTTCTGCCGTTGCCTTGCCGTCAGCGATGACTATGCTCACGCGCAGTGCATCCGCTTCGTAGATACCAACACTCTCCAAGAATGTGCGGATTGCCTGTACGTCCTTGCCGCTAACTTCACGCTTACGGCTCTCGTTCTTCTTTACGGTCGGAACAGACGAAGCTGCTTCGGACTGTTCCATGTTCTTGTTCATTTCCATAATACAGTTTTAATGTGAATAAAAAGTTCATTGTCTTTCGTTCATTTCCTGAATCTTGGCAGCCGCTTCCTCCTTGATTTCGTCAACTGACTTTGATTTTGCGCCATGCACCCATTCAATCAGTTTCTTTTTCTCAAAGAAAATGAGTTTGCCCGCAGGCTTGAAGTACGGCAGTTGGTTCAAGTGCGTCATCTTATATAGGGTGCTTTTGGCAATGCCGAGAAAGTTAGCCGCTTCCTCTAAGTTCAGTACTTCCTTGGCCGCATAGCAAAGGTTTTCCAGTCGGTTCACCCGTTCCTGAAGCTCAGCAATCTTGCGCTCCTGTTCGAGATTCATTTTTGATGTCTTGTTTTCTGTCATGATGTTGTATTTTATGAGTTTGTTAATCAATTTCGACCACAAATGTATATGGTTTGATTTGTAGAATTGCAAGTCAAATGATTGATTTATAATCATTTATCATATTGAAAATCAGCATTTTCCGCTCATTGTACAACTCTGAATATGTCGCTTTGTCCGGCTATGTAGCCATGCGGTATTTTTTGCCAACTTACTGATTGGACACACATTCAGCATTGCTGATAATGGCAGGTGGGTTGTACATTTGTCCAAGACAGTGTGCAACGGCAGAAATGCCATAGTGTACAAATGACATAAAACAGATTTTAACAGACCTTTGGAATAAGCAACATAAGTCTGTGTGTGAGGCATTTGCTGTATCTTCCTGAAAATGCCCGTGTGATATAAATGGTTGATTGACAACATATTTATAAGAAATTGCTTGCTTTTCACGGGACAAAATCGTACCTTTGCAGAGGAAAGAGAAGTCCATGACAAGGGATGCCGGACTTGAAGCGTTCTTGATTTTATTTTCCTGTGGTTTTGTCCCGTTTTTGTCCCGTCCGGGATTTGTCTCACGGAATAATATCTTGCAAATAGTTGGTTTACAGAAGGTTGCAAGTGAAAGAAAGCGTAAAAATACGCTAACCACCAGTAACCACCAAAAAGGTCCTTGTGAGCCGGTGAATGTGGCGTCACACAGGAACTCGTTGGTTTGGAATATCACATCGTCTATTTCTTCTTCGAGGATGTCAATGCCAAAGTCCGATAAGATATTGTCTGCCATACGCTACTGGATATTAGAGGAAATTTTCGTTTGTTCCGTCTTAGGTTCAATCTCATGTACCGGCAATAAGCCGTCCGCTTTCAGCAGGGCATGGATAAGCAACCTGTCTTTCTGTGTCCACCGGGTACGTCCCACAGTCTTACCGTTTTCCGGCAGCGCAATGTCGCTGCCTGCATGCACTAAATACCTGGCTGCATTTCTTGCTTTGAACAGCACCTTGCCGTCCTCCCGTTGAGTGGTACAAATCTCCCGCGGATGATTGAACATTTGATTTTGATGATTCATGTTTGTTGCTATTTATAAAGTTAATAATTTTTTCCCTTTCCTTTTTCATTTCCTGCCACCCACGGTAGTCCACCCGACAGAACGCCACCGCCCCATAGCGGTAGCCGCCACTTGCGCCTTCCTGTTTTCTATTTGGTTGGTCGAAGCAAGCAGTTCCGAGGTCTTGCGTGCGTTATACAGTCGGACAAGGTAGCGGATAAGTTCTTCATTCTTCCTTGCCACGTCCATATAGATGCGCAGGTATTGCTTTTTGCGCTGGGCATTGGGCATATAGGCATCCTGCGTGGCTTTTATGGCGCATTGGAACATCTGGTAATGCTCTTTCCAATAGCTTTGGTCGTCACCGTTACCGCCTGTTTGCAGAATACGGTTGATATTCCGCTCAAAGTCTCTCATTTTGTCGGTTATCTTTCCTCCTTCTGCCGCCCACGCCACATCGATCGCACCGCCACTGCGGTCAGCCACGTTCAAGGCTTCTATCTTCGCCCGTGCCAGCATTGCCGAGTCCAACGCTTCCGCTTCGTCCACTTGGTTATACAGGCTCACCCCGGCAAAGGTACGGTACGATAGTTTGTTCTTGCTCGCCGCACTCTTGCTGTACGACTTGTGCAGTGTTTGGTAATAGAGGCTGGGAGTCAGTGAACCGGAGCCTGTTTCACCCACCGTTATCTGGTTCATTTTGGCGGCATCATGGTTATAGGTCACACTTTGCGCCCCCACATTCATAGCCTTGCAGAGCATAAGCCCTACTGCCACAGCAATTCCTTTCCCTATTGTTTTCAGATGCTTCATATTCAGTTCCTTCATCACTTTTTTTTCAATTTTCGACTTTCAATTTACCATAGCCTTCCGGCTTCTCTCCACCGCCCAAATGCTCCTTCAATGATTTCCGCCTTGCCCCGTTGTCGATAGACACTCTCTTTCCAATAGCCGATTCGCAACTGGATATACCGCCATGTCTCAAAGTATGCCTTGTTCAGATGCGCCTCGATGTTATCCAGCCCGATATGGATACCCTCCAATATCAACAGCAGGTCAGAGGTCGAGCAGGCGGCAGCACCGGTGGCATACAGCACAAGGTCAGTCACCGAACGGTACAGCGATTTTCCTTCATCGGTTATCTTCCGTATGCAGCGCAGGTTCACGCTGATAAGCAAGGTGTCGGCCGGAGAGATTTTTCCCCGTTCCAACACCTTTTTCCGATAATCTCCTAACAGATTCTTGTAATCTCCGATACGGTCACTCACTGTGTTATAGGTAGAATAGACATTCAGCGAGGTACGGAGCGATTGGTACAGTACGTCAATCACATCAAATGCCCTCGTGTACTTGTCAAAGTCGATATTCAGTTCCTTGTATCCCACGGCAGCATCGCTGCTGTATTCATGCAACAGTTGGTTGCTTAGTTCCAGAGTGGAGCGTGCCAGCAACAGGCTCCGCTGCTGCTTGTGGTCGTTGATGTAGGCTTCCACCACAGGTATGTCGAAATTCCATTGCGCCTTCACATGGGTGTCCAGCACCGCCAACAGGAGCAGGAGCAGGTATCGTGTCCGGTCATTCATTTCCGTTCCTCCTTTCTTCATCTTCGTATTTGCCGTTGTAGTCCACGGAGTGCAGGTTTTCAGCCGCCCCGTGCAACCACCGTTTCCGGCATTGTTCCACTAAAGTCAGCCGCCTGCCCCGTTCGTCATTGATATAGGGAGCCGCATCACGCAGCACGTCCACAATGGAGAGCTTGTAGTGCATCATTTTCTCCAGCGATACCAGGTCGGCATAGATATGGCTCAGCCTTGTATGTATCTGGCGGGCGATTTCCAGTCGGTCCGATGACCATAGCAGGTGATAGGTGTCGCCGGTGTTATCTGTTTCCGGCGGTTCGCTCCGGAAGTATTCCGTGCTTATCTCACAAGAGGGGTATTCATGGGCGATTTCCGACAGGCGGCTGTTCACTTCGTCCTTTTTCTCAGTTTCGCTTTTCTCTGGATCAAACTGGATAATATCCACCACCTCCGTATCGCTATATTCGGCGGTCAGTTCCCAACTGATTTCCATAATGGCACGGTGTATCTTGATACCGAGAAAGTATTTTGGCTTCCGGGCAATCCGCAACGAGGCACGGAATGTAATCACCCCGTTGATGTTCGGGGCGGCGGCCTCACGCAGGTAGGTATAGCCCGACCACCGACCTTCGCCTTTCCATGTCAGATCGTAGGCCGCCTTGCAGTTCTGCATGATTGCCGGAATACGGTAGTAATCATCGGTAGGCACGTCGTTGTCGGCGGCGGCTTCTTCTTTGGCTTGTGCCAATTCCGCCTGCTTCCGACACACGGCGGAAAGTTCCGTCTCTATCCGGTCTATTTCGTTCTTATTGTTGTTATAGGCTTGCCGAAGGGCGGCGGCTTCCTCCACGGTGGCGGAAGCTATCTGCTTGACTAGTTCCGTATTCTCAGCCTTCAGCTCGTCTATCAGGGCTTGCAGTGCGGCGGCCTCCCCATTGTATTCCTGCTCCAGTTCGTCCAAACCGGACAGGTCCAGTGTTTCGTCTCCCGGCACGGTTGTCCGCATCACGCACTCCTTCGAGTGGGCGTTCAGGCTGCCTTCGCAACTGCGGCATTTGTATTGGGTGGTGCCGGAAATCAGGCTTACCCCCTCATGGCAGGGCACGCTTATCATCACGCTCTCGCAGCCCTTCAACTTTGCTTCATCCGTAGCTTGGTAGTAGTTTTTCGCATCGGAGCCGATGTAATATACGAGGCCTTCCTCGTTTTCGTTGTATTCCGACAGCCGGGCTTGAAGTTGCCTCTTAAAAGTGTTCAAGTCCATGGTATATGAGTCGAACACGTCCTCATACACTTCTTCCGTATGGTTCCAGCTTTTCGTCACTCTGATACTGTATGCGTAGGCTTTCTTGGTTTGCTTGCCCTTTTGCGAAATGATATAGCTGGAGCGGTAGTAGCTGATAGCGTAGGTATTGCCGTCATTCTGCCTGTTCAGTTGCTCCACCTGGGTCCTTGACCATCCGGCATGGCGCTCCGAGTTGCGGAGTATCTGCTCGGTCTGGGCGGCATTCGGGTAGAAGTTGGCATCGGAGGTGCTGAATCGTGTCCATTCCCCGCCGTTAATTATGCTGTTGTCGTCCGTGGCAGGAGAATAGTCGCAAAGCACCTCCTGCCCGGCATCCCTGCGGTAAATGTACCACCGTTGGGTGTAATATTGCCCCATTGTCTCGCGCAGGTAGTCGGTCATCCATGCCGTCAGGTTGTAATTGTCGAGTTGGAACAGCCCTGCCACATTCTCCGTTCCTCCGACTAAGGAGAGCAACGTGCCACCTACTGACCGGTCAAGGCTCTGATACAAGTCATAGCTGCTTTCCACGGCGTGGGCTATGGTGGCTATGTTCCCTTGCAGCAGGCCATGGAAACTGCTCTCTCCCAAGATACGTCCGCTTAAGTTCTCCGTACCGGCAGTGGCGATACTCACCCCCATGTTATAGAGCTTGTCCAAGTCAGCCTTTAGGTTCTCTTTGGTGAAGTGGTGCGGAACGTCGCCCAAATCGTCAAGGAAGGTTTCCCAGTCGATACCGCCGTTCTCCGACAGGATGAACAGCGAGGCCACCTGCGGATTCAGTTGCAGGAAAGCGATGTTGCTGAACGACAGGCTGCCATTGGTCACTACCGACTCAAACTGCATACAGAGCGTTTTCACTTCCGTGCAGATTTTCATCAGGTAGCTTCCCCAATAAAGGGCGGTCTGGGGCGAGCGGAGCATCATCCCGGCTACCGTCCATATCTTCGGCATGATTTTGACACTTACCAGGTGGTAAATCCTCCGGTAGTATTGGTTCTCCGTGTGGCTGCTCCAGATACCTAGTTCCGTCAATCCCTTGCGGTCAAGGAATTTGGATGTAAAAATTCCGGCGGCGGCGATTTCGGCGGCGTTATACCGTTCCAGTATGGCTTTCACCTGCTCATTGTAATAGGCTTCGGCCATCGCCTCCGTGCCGTAGGCGGCAACCATGGCGGCTACCGTTTTCTTGTCGTAGTTCACATGCTGTGCCCTTGCCGAAAGGACAAAGGTGCAGGCTACGGTCAGAAGCAACAGGATTCTATACATGGCAGAGCGGGCGTTTAAAGGATTATTTACTGTCAACCGCTATCTCTTTCCCTTGCCCGGCACGCTCCATGCACAGGCTGTATTCTCCCGAACACCAGTCCTTTTCCGGCGCCGTAAAGCGGATGTAGTTCCGCTCTTGCAGTTCCTTGCTGGCTGATAGCACGTCCTTTACGGTAAATCCGCGCACTTTGCAAAGCAGGCTTGCCGGATGCACATAGAATTTTTCGGGTTTGCCCTCGTTCTTCCAGATATAAATAAGGTAGAAGAACAGCACCGTCGCTTCTTTGGAGAAATTGCTGCGTTCGTTGGATTTCCAGAACTCGTTGATAAATTTTTCTTCTTGCATGATAATATGTTTTTAGGATTGTGTTTCTTTCAGGTTCAATACTTTACCTGCTTTGTTTACCATTTGGGCAAAAGGCAACGATTTTTCGATGCCCGACAGCTCCCAGTCCCGGCAATAGGCTTTCGTGGCTTCTTGGTGGCTGCATTTCAGCTCTGCCTTGTAGAGTTTTAAAGCCTCTTTTTCCGCCCGTTCGGTGGTGTAGGTCATGTAGCATTCCCTTGACTCTTCCACGCCATACACTCCGCTGGTTGCACCACGTCGGATGAATACCTCCCGGAAGAAACTGCGTCCTTCCTTGTTTTCCAGCCGGTTGACCGTAAATATCTTCCTGCACTCCACATCGGTCAGCCCGAGAATGGTCTTGATGTTGCCGAAGCGTTCCTTGAACTTGCTTTGGTCAAGCAGCATCACCACATCGGAGTTGTTGATAATGGCCTCTTTCACGATTTCGCTGCCTATAATGTCCTGTATTTCCTGGGTCACTACACCGACACTTGCCCAAAACTTTCTTGCCGTCTTATACATAAACTTGATGTATTCCGCCATGAGTGGTGAGGCGATAGCCTTCCACGCTTCCTCTATCACAAGGACTTTCCGGTTCTTTTTCAGACGCATTTTTTGCAGGAACACGTCCATGATGATAAGCGTGACAATAGGAAAAAGTTTCTTATTTTCTTTGATTGCATCCACTTCAAAAACAATAAAGGTCTCCGAGAACAGCGTGGTGTCCACATTTTCGTTAAGTATCTTATCGTAGTTGCCACCCTTATAGAAAGGCTGGATCATGTACGAGTATTTGTCGTAGTCGATTTCGGTGATGTTGTTCTCCAGACAAATAAGTTCCAACCGTTCACAGGAGTATTCGTAGAAGGTATTGAACGACAGCAAAGCCACCGTCAAAGCTTTCCGCCGTTCCTCCAACAGTTTGATTTTTGCATCAATCTTCTCACCGAGTGTCTCCATTTCCTCTACACTCCACGTGCCTCTGCGCTTTTCGGCGGCGGTCAGTGTCTTGCGCAGTGTTTCGCGCTGCACCGGGTCATACCCCCCGAAGCCGTGGAAATAGGCATCGTAGTAGTCTGTCACAATCTGCTCGATGATACGGAACTCCAATTCCGAAATTTTACCGTCCGAACCTTTCCATATCAGCAGTATCAGGTTCTTCAGAAAGTCTATCTTCTCAATGTTCAGTTCCGCTTGCGTGATGTTGAAAGGGTTCATCGTAATGGGCTTTTCTTCGGTGTAACTGATATATTTTCCACCGAGGTACTCACACAACCCCTCGTATGAATTACCCGTATCTACCATCACCACATCGGTTCCTTGTTCGTGCAGTTGGCGCACTACACTATTCATGTGGAATTCATATGAGAGGAGTTTTGTAATTGAATATCAACTATATAAAAAAATAACGGTACAAAAATCCTACTAAGAAAAAAAGGAAGTATAAAAGCCGTTTGGGGAATAGAACCGAATAAAAAAGTTTGTTTTTGGGATGAAAGATTTAACAAAAACTTAACACTTGAAGAGTATTTTTATCTTTTGAAGGTATAGGTCGGAATGAAGCAAAAATCGCAAAGGACTTGTCAAGGGATTATCTTTTACCGCTGAAAAACAGAATCTTAAACGCTTGGAGAGCCAATAGAGGTACAAAAAGAGGGAAAATGAGCCTTGAAATGCTGTTTTTTACCTATCAGTGAGAGCTTTTTATGGGAATTTCATTACCTTTGTATTTGGATTGGGGAAACCCTGTCCGAGACATAGAAATTAAGAAGCGTTATGCTTATCTTGTGAATTGGAAACGTAGGAAATTTCACAATTACACACAAGGGTGGCATAGTGGTTCTCACGCTATAGCGTGGGCTGCTATTACTACATTCGTGTGTACAGGTTTCCTACGACCTCCAATTCAGAACGTGGCATTTGCAGTTCCACGCTTCTGCGTAATTAACGGCTCAATTGGAACTAAAAGAGCCATTGGCATAAGAAGAAAATGAGAAAATTTTTAATCGCAATCACATTACTCTTTGTTGCTGTAATCAATACTATGGCACAAGAACACCTTTCCTTTAAAGGTATTCCTATTGAAGGAAGTATGACTGAATTTTGCCAAAAACTGAAAACGAAGGGCTTTACACAATTGGGGCGCGACGACAATGTGACGACGTTCACAGGCGATTTTACAGGCAGACAGGCAACAGTCGGTGTCGGTGCGACAGATGATGGGAAAAGCGTTCACTCTGTTGTCGTTATATTCGATGAAAGTAGCGAATGGAATACTCTTGTGAATACTTATGACTATTATAAAGGCTTATATATTCGTAAGTATGGTGAGCCTTCTGCTTGCCGAGAACATAATCCGAGCCGTCAGGACAGCAATATTTCTCTCATGTACGAATTAGGACAAGGAACAGTTACTTATGCAAGTGCTTGGAATGTCACTGGTGGAACTATTGAATTATCAATCGAGAAAGCTGGTTATTCTGACGGTGTTGTTATTATTCGATACCGTGATTCTCAAAATGTAGAAACCAAAATCCAAAAGGATTTGGAGGATATATAACAATAGGTGTTAAGCATACGAGCCTTGACTATTAGTTAAGGCTCACCTTGTTAACTAATAAATAAAGAATAATTATCATTGAATATGAAAAAATGGCTTATTTACGTGCTTGGTATAATCACAGGTGTTATACTCACATTTGCTTTCGCATTTTGCATTAATCTATCTAACAATTCGGGAATTATTGGACTTGAAATGTTTGAAGAACCCGGAGATTATATGGAATACTCACAATTTAGGGTGTTCCAAGTGGTAGAATCTGGGTGTGCATTAGCCCATGCCGATGACTCTTTTGGTGCAATAGTTTTTATTATACCAAATGAAAATCAACAGTTCTATGATGATCAAAAAATCGTTCTTAAAAACGATCAATGCGCTCAACATGTGGGAACTTATAAATACAACACCAAAATGGAAATAGAAAAAACAGTTCCGGCTATTAGAATAATTGACGGTGTAGAATTGCCTAAATCAAATAAAACAGTTTCAGCTAAAAATAATTCCGGAAAGACATTGTTTGACAAACCAGGAGATTGCGTAAGCCGGAAAAATTTTGAAGTGCAGGAGGTCTTGGAATCTGGTGATGCTATTGCACTGGAAATTAGAGAGACTATAGGGGGACATATATTTACTTCTGATTTAGAAGTCTTAATATTAGCTCAAGAGGGCAGCAATTTTTACAATAAACAAATAGTGAAAGCTCCTCATGGAAAATGCGCAAGACAAATTGGGAACTATAAGTATCAACCATATGAATATGGAGATACAAAAGTAATTCCTATAATTGCTTTCAAGTAAGCATTTGGGTCTTGCGATTTCATCATTCAAACATCCTGCATAGCGTTTTATTAAATTATCGAATAATCATCAATGCCACTCACGTTTATCATATTCCCTATTTGTTTGATAATAGGTGTTGTCTATCTTGTTTATGTCAAACGAAAAGAACGGCAACTTATCGAACAGGTTACGCCCATTACTCGTGGCGAATGGTCGGAACGGAGAGTGGTACTGAATTTATTGAAAGGTGGTATTAATCCTAAAGCCATATTTCATGACTTGTATATTCAAAAACCGAATGGGGAATACACGCAAGTAGATGTAGCCGTTGCGACAAAAGCGGGCATTATTGTGTTTGAAGTCAAGGATTATAGCGGTTGGATTTTTGGTAACGAACATCAGAGGTATTGGACACAGTTATTGGCGTATGGTAAGGAAAAACATCGCTTCTATAATCCTGTTATGCAAAATTCCGGACATATTCAAGCCATTAGGCAATGTTTACCGCAAAATCCCGGCATTCCAATTTATTCTGTTATCGTATTCTTCGGGAATAGTGAGTTTAAGAATGTTACTTGTAATGCAAACAATACTTTTATAATATATCCTCGCTCTATACGTCAGGTAGTAGCCGAAATTTTGATGCAACCTAATGCTAATTATGGTAACAAATACGAAATAATGGATGTATTTGCTAAGGCAGTGCAAAACGGCAATGACCCGATGATTGTTTCTTCACAAATCAATTCTGCTGCATATTATGGTCGCAATACGCCTCAATCTACATATACTATATCTCTCAACTCATTATTCCGCTTCGGTAGGTTCTCGCACAGAAGAGGATTTTGGTAGTCCATTCATCATCAGAGTTTTTACATCTTTATTCCGTTATCTTGTCCTCTCTCAATCTTCCAATCATACTTACCCTCTGCCACATCGCCCACCTCATTGAGTGTGTGGCGATGTTTGATTTCATCAAAAGGCTGCCTGTGTTCCGCATAACCACACAGCCATGTCCCCACTGCCTTTTGTTGGTCGGTGGTTTCCCCATATTCCTGCATTACGTTCTTGATGTCGGCGGCTTCGGACGGGGCGAATATTGATTTGTGCTGTTCCGTACCGAAATGGATAATCGCATCAACGGCTCGCCTGAATATCTCGCTTGCCTTATAGAGAATATCAGCAAGCAAATTCAGAATGTCCCGGCTCGATTTCAGCGCACCTTGCAGCAAACGGATTGTCTTGTCTTTTTCTTCTGTGGCTCCGCCATACTGATGCGGTGCTGTTCCCCGGTCTTCTGCTCCTGAAGCTGCCGGACAGCCTTGTCCCTCTCCATGCCGAGTGAACGGTTCTGCGCCAAAGCCCTGTCACGCTCGGCTTCGATTTCCTGCTTCTCTGTGGCTAATGCCCTTGTCCGTTCCTCCACCTTGTTGTTTACGGCACCGGGAAACGCTTTCCTGATACGCTCGTTCTCGGCTTTCAATCTGGCATTTTCCTTTTCAATGGCTGCGTACTTGCCTTTGCCCAAAAGGTTGGCAATACCGGATTTTATGTTGTCCGTGTTCTCCCTGTCGGCTTTCCGTGCCCGTTCCTCCTTGTCGGCAATCTCGCTGTCGAGTTCTGCGCTGCGCCGTTCTTTCTCCTCGTTCCCGGCTTTTAGTTTTTCCTGCTCCGTCTTGGCTTTGTCCGCCTCACGGAGAGCCACATCCCTCTCGGCTTTGGCTGCATCCTTTTCGGCTTTGGCTCGTTCGGCTTCCTGCTTTTGCTTGGCGATGATGTAGTCCGTGCGCTCCAAATGCTTCTTGCCTGTTATCTCTTTCGAGGTGCCCCTTTCCATTTCCAGACACTCGGCTAACAGCGTCTGCATATCGCCCATGTCTTTCCCGTTCAACTTGCAGGATTTGCCCGTGTCATGGTTCATCCAGTCCCAAACGATATGGGCGTGAAGGTTTGGCTTCCATGTGGCAGCTTCACCGGGATTGACGTAATGCCCCTCGTCCCGGTGGATAAATATTTGCAGTGGTGTGATTCCCCAACGTTCCTTACACACCTCGCAGAAATGCTGCAGCTGCTTCATCGTGGTGTCTTCCTTGATTACGACAACCCCCTCCTTGATTGGCGTGCTGCCCCGTACTATGGTCACCTTTCCCGTCTTTTTGTTCACCTTTTTCCGGTCTTTTGTCTGCATCGCCCGACCTGTCTTCTCCTTGACCATTGCGGCTATCTGCCTGTTGCGTTCTTCGAGCGAGGTTTTGCCCAGTTCAGGTGCTACCCATTCCTCGTTTTTCGCCATGAGGTCAGTACGGACGTATATCTTTTCCTTGCGGATATTGGCGAGATATTCCGCAGTCCGCCTGTTATGCGGTCCGCTGCTTCTCACATTGCAGGGCTTTATGTTGATTGATGTTTTCTTTGCCATAGGTTTGCTTGTTTTTTGAGTTTCACGTGTGGGTTATTAGGGCTTCGCCTTAATCGGTGGGTGCAGGGAGAGGGTCACTTCCTGCTCCGGGTTCTTAGGGGTGGAAACCACTAAGCGGAGTTTCCAAAGAGAGGGTCACTCTTTGGTCGGGGGTGTTGGGGGCAGACAGTCCTCCGACCGGGTTCTTAGGGCAGCGCCCTGAGTGGGACGGGGCAACGCCCAGCCCCTCGGGAGAGCCCACAACTTTGGAGCGTAGCGGAGAAGTTATAGTGGGCTATACCGGGACAAGCCCGGTCACTCACGCCACGCCAACGAAGTCCCTCTTGAAATCCTGCGTTCTGAGCCGTTCAAATTCTCTTCCCTGTATTCGGGTATGTTTCGCTGCCAATCGTGCCGTCTTGCGCCTCTTTTGGGCTTTCTGTGCCGTCATCGTCGGGTGTCCTGTTTGTATCAGACAAACAAACTTCCTGCCCGTTCTCTGACGGGGTGGGAATTACAGGCGAACAGAGGGAAGGAAAAAGGGCTGTTGTGCTGTCCGTATTCCGCACCCCGCTTTGGCTGCCACCCGGTACGATAGTCTGTTCACCCACTAACGGCAAATCATCGGAAAGAGGTGTCCGCACACTGCCCGTCTCTCCTTTGGTGGTAGCCGAAGGTCTGACATAATGGGGGTTGGTCACGAGGACACCCCCGACATACCAGCCTGTAAGAAAATGCAGGGTATGAATGGAAGTGCGGTTATTGGTTCGGGTGGTCAGCATACCAAGCCGGTTAAGGCTGTCAACGAGCTTGCCGATTGTCTTGCGGTTGCATCCCAAGTATTCCGCCAGTTCCACGTCGGAAGCCGCCACCTGTCCCACCTCCAAGACAATTTCAACACCCTTGATTTTATAGACAGTTCTTGCCCGTACCGCACCGGTCATCAGCCGATGCAGGCACTTCTGCCTGAAAGCGGAAAATTTGCCTTTCAAAAGAAAATCCCACTGCCCGGTAGAAAGAATGGTGCAGTAGTGTATGGTCTGTTTGTCCTTGCACATAGTCTATGATATTATGGTGTTACAACGGTCAGCTACATGCCGCCTGTTTTAAGTGAATCCGGTTTGCGCCTCTTGCTGCCACGCAATGCCTCAAGCCGTTTGTTAAACTCTTCCTCGTTGCCCGTTCCCGATGTTCCGCCCTGCTCAATCCAAGCGATGATTTCATTCTCGAAGAAATAGAGTTTGTTGCCCCTCTTGTGGTAGGGAATGCGCTTGTCGGATGTCATGGCGTAAATGGTGGAACTGGATTTGTCAAGCAAGGTCGCCACATCGTCCAAAGTGAGCAACCGCCTTTCCTGTCTCTGCCCTGTATTGCCCAGCACTTTCTCCACCTTGTCCGCAAGCTGTCCGACTTTTTCAATCAGCATGGAAACAGCCTGCGGGAGTTGTTCAAATGTGATGTTATCCATATATCTGTCTCCTTGTTTTATTCTGTGTGGTTCATTATTTCAGCGTTATCTGTTCGGAAGCCTTGCGCTTCAGGTCGTTCACCACGTCCGCATAGACCTGTGTGGTTGCCACATTGCTGTGCGTGAGCATCTTCGATATGGTGTAGAGGTCTGTCCCGGCGGCAAGCTGCAGGGTCGCGTAGGTGTGCCGAAATCCGTGAAAGGTGATGTGCTTCGTTATTCCGGCAGACTTTATCCAGTCTTTGAGATACAGGGGGAGAATGGTCTGCGTAAGCCCCTTGAACACCTGCCCGGTGGAACGCTCACCGCACAGTGCGAGTGCTTCATCGGACAACGGCAGCACGGCTTCCGTCTTTGTCTTCTTGGTGACGATGTGCATGCACCAACCACCGTCCGCACCCTTGATGATGTTCTCCCACTGCAAGCGGATGATGTCGCTAATGCGCAGTCCCGTAAGGCAGGAGAATAGTGCGGCAGTCCTTATGACAGGCTTCTCGCAAGGCGTGTCGGCAAGCATTCTCACCTCTTCGAGCGTCAGGAACTCACGCCTTGTGCTGCTTTCCTTTGCGTGTTTCAGCCGTGGGGCGATGTTCTCCTTTATCCGCTTCTCCTCATAAGCGATGCGCAGGACACATTTCAGCTTGTTCAAGTTGTTGTTGGCGGTGGAAGCCATTATCTTGGTTTTGGTCTGCGTGGTGAGGGACAGCATGTAGGTGAGGAACCCCTGGCAGTATTCCACCGTCAAATCGTCAAAGGTGCAGTTACCACCGCAATACCTTTCAAAATGCTTGTAGGCGGTATTCCAGTTCCGGAAATTGTCATCGTCCGCCATTTTGGAACGGAAATACTCCAAGAAACTCTCCTTTCCCCTGTTGCGGTCAAGGAAACCGTATTCCTCATTGATTATGGCTTCGGTTCTGCGGCATTTAATAAGTTCCGCATTGCGGAGCATGGTCTTGTTGAACTCCGCCTCGAACTTGTCCGTGGGATTGGCATAGATGTATATACCGAGATACTCCCGTCTTGTCGGCTTGCCTGTCTTCGGGTGTCGCACGGGCGGATAGAAGTCAAGATACAGCGACAACTGCCCGTTCTTGATAGGTCGCTTCCTGACTGTCACTTTCGTACAAATATTTGTCATATCGGTTATGTATTTAATTGTTGTCTGATTCATTTTCCTGTTCTCTCTTGGCTTTCGTGCTTGCGCTCTTACGTTCCGCGATCTTCCGGGCTGCGTCCCAGTCGGCTTTGAGATAGTAAAGGCGGTTGCCGTGTATGCGCTTTGTCCTTACCCCATGGGTGAGGGCGAACCTGCGGACTTGGGTCTTGCCCAGACCGAACAGGCGCATGATGTCGAAACAGGAATACCAGTGCTCCGACAAGTTGCTGCCCAAGCGTTCCGCCTCCTCCGCCATAGCCTTGTCCACCTCCGCTTTGGGAAAGCACTTGGTGGCGTTGGCTTTGATGCAGGGTATCGAGTAACGCATACGGAGATTGTAAAAGCGTCCGTAGGTATAACTGAACTTTTGGCATATCTCCGCCATTGTATAAAGGTCGTTTCCGGCACTTTCGCTGTCCGTGAACGTGTCACGCACGGACTGCTTGTAGTTTGCCGCCGGAATGAGCTGCCGTTTTTTCGGGCTGCCCTTGGGCTTGTTCTTTCCCTCTTGTCGGGAAAGTTCCGTATTCTCTATGTTCTGTCTGTTACCGTCCATTTTCTTCTTTTTAGTCTTTTTCTCCTGCCTTGCGAAGATTGATACGCTCCGCTTGCAGTAGGTTGTTTCCTTAATCATCAGGAAGAAATCTTCTCTGGTGATTAGCGTAATGTGGTATGTCAGCCTGCAAGCCCGGAGCGTACCGTTATATATAAGGTTGTACACGGTGCGGTTGCTCACTTGCAGAAGGTCTGCCACTTCCCTGATAGTGAGGAAAGGCTTGTCTGTCATATCCCAGCCATAGCCGGGCTGACCTGTTAAATTGTGTTCATTATGACGGTCCATTATCGAAGAAATTTAATTGCACGCTGTTGAAAGCTGTTGTACGTTGTTGAAAGGTTGTCGTGCCGTGTGACCCCTCCCACGTGGTACAACTGCGGTACAAAAATACTCCAATAAGGACTAAACGCCAATAGCCGAATTTTCCGTTTGTTAAAACATATTAGCTGTAAATCAAGGTTTTACAACACCCGATTTTGCAGCCGTTTGTCTCCGTTTTGACCTCTGAAACTTCCATGTGGAACGACTTCCCGCTTCCCGAAGGTCCCAAGCAGAAGAAGTTGGAGTTGTCTGTCAGCTTGTTCTTTCCCTCTTTTCCTGTGATGTCTATGGCCACCGGCACGCCCTGCCTGTCCGTATAGTATATTTTTAGCGGAGTTTCCTCGCTGTGCTGTATCTTTTCTTTATACATCAGGCATGTGGCGGCATCACCCAACGTCAGGAAGCGGTCATACTCCGCACTCATGCCGTAGCAGTTGCCTGGGAACGAATTGACAAACAGCTCCAGTTGGTTGTAAGCCCTCTTGGAAATATGGATTCCCATGCGCCCGAATGTATTCTCCAGATGATTGGTCGGCTTCTGCAAATCGGTATCATTGTTGCAGCACACTACAAGGTTGTAATGCGTATATACCAGTTGCTTTCCCTCCCTGGCCATGACTTCCTGCACTTGCTTGATGTCCTCTACGGCCATTTGGTTGCCCGGATTGGGAATACTGGCGTGGCGGTTTTTCTTCTTTTCCAGTAGTGCAAGCTCCCTCTTTTGGTTAGGAATGAAAATCATCTGGTTGTAAATGACCGTCCTCGCTTCGGGGATTTGGTCAATGGCTGCCATTAAATCAACAGGCATCCGCGTGTTGTTTACCTCGATATTGGCAAAGGGACGTACCAAGCCGGGCAGGTTGATGCTGTCTACATCCACGAGTGAGAATATTTTACATTTCTGGTCACCCATGCGCACACATTCCTCATCCACCTTGAAGTTGTTCATTGAGAGTGTCTTGTGGGTAAAGTCCATGGCAAAATAGCGGTCGATATACTCGCAGGCGGCTTCCTTTGTCAGAAACTCGGCACGTACGCCGGTATCCTTCAATTGGTCTTGTACTTTGCGGATTTTCACCAGAAAGTCACGCCACCTCTTGTTGTCGAAAGAGAAGAGGCGGCTCTTTTGTGCTTCCTGTGTCACGGTCAGGTAAGTCAGGCTGTCTGTATATTCCCTGCCATCAAAGTAGCGAAAATAGGATTCTGACAGATATTCACGCTTGCCTCCATTCTCCTCACGGAACGGCTTGCGTACGAATATGTCCTGCTTGTGCAGCGCGTATCCTTCACCAAGTGTCTGGACAATGGCGGTGAACAGTCGGGTGTATTCATAGTATCCGTCTATGTCGGCAGAGTATTTATCCACCGGATTCTCCATGCGCAGGATAGCCGCATACTCCCCGTTTTTGGTATAGACCACGCCGACACCCTTGTTGTCTTCCACGGAGAAGTAGATGTCCTGGAAGATACGCTTGCGCTTTCCTCCTGTGCCAAAAGTGTATACCGATATGGCCATACCCGTACCGATAGCCGAAAGAATCAATAGAATATAAATAGTCATGGGCGTTATTGTTTGGGGCTTCCGTCACGTCGGGCGTAATAAATCTTTCGGATACCGAAGGCTAAATCATTCTCCCATTTATCCGAAAACTTGAACAGGTCAAACGTAGGATGTTCATTGCAACATTCGTAAGGTACGATGCCATGTCCTACAAACAGGGCGATGTCCGCCGCAATACAGCGTGCCACTTCCCTACCAATATAGAGCCTTTCCCTGTCGGTAAACTCTACATCGGTGAACTCCTTCCGGTTCGTTCCAATGCACACGGATGCAAAATCCTCTCTACCGCCAATGTCTGTAATCGTCACAGTGGCATCGGTGTCGGAGTCCATAGCTACTTTTACTTTGAATAAAGGTGGAAGCACACAGATTTCCACTGAATTGATTTCCGCTTCGTTGTATATTACCAGGTTGTTCATTTGTGTTGTTTTTTAGGTGAATCAAAATAGATAGAATAACCGCAGTCGTAAGCCTGCGTATTGTTTCGACAAGGTGCCGGTCACAATGCCGTTCTCCATGTCAATCAGGTAAAAGGTCTTGTCTGAACTTTCGCTGACGGTCAGGTATTCTCCCTGCATCAGTTCACAGTCGGTCACTTCTCCGAGTTGTCGGCGATAATAGAACTGTGCCAGCTCTGCAAGTGACGGTACATAGCTTCCCGGATGCCGTTCCACTTCGGAAAGCATCTCTTTCCGGGCGAACAGACCTCCGTTTTTTCCGTGGACATACTCCGTTTGGCGATACTTGTCAATCAGCCTTTGGGTAAGGCCGGCACCGTCTGTAAAACCGAAAGCGCATTGCTCGCCATAGGGTATTTCCGCAGTAAAGATGAGTCTGTTCTCGTCACTGATTTCATCCGTTTGTCGGGGATTGATGACTCCCTCTTTGCGTTTACCATCAATGGTCTGAAAGCTCTTTCCGACAGTTAAAGCCTTTCTGGAATGGCAATACCGGCCCTCGCAGTCGCGCAACGCCACCGCTTTGCCCTGTCTTCCGTCTGTTTCCACCACCACAGCAATGGAATTGCTGTCACGCTCGGTGCATATCCCGCCGTCCCTTTGCAGATAGTGGCCTACTTCCACGGAATCCACACGTTGCATAGGTCGGTAGCGGAGTTTGCGCCGGGTTTCCACCCAACTGCCACTCACCGCCAGCCCCTCCTTGCTTTTGCGCAGGTTCAGCCTCACAAGGCTTCCTGCCTGCATGGGCGGCAATGTTGTCCGTACAGTGTATGGGTGTCCGTCAATAGTGGCGACAACCGTCACTGCACCTTCCGTATCGGTAGGCACCAGATAGAAGTCATGTCTCCGGCCATTGTTCAGCAGACAGTCTGCATCCGTGGCGTTCAGCGTGCCACCTTTGCTCACAGGTTGCCATTTGCCCAAGTAAGGCTGATAGGTGGCCCGTTCGCAAAGGTTTTCACCCATAAGCGCAAGTCCGTCCAGCCGTTCTTGCAGCCGGTCACTCTCGCAGCCGATACCGAGCAGCACCATCGAACTGCGCCAATCCATTTCCACGGAAATCTCCTTGCCGATATGTCGGGCAGTCTCCACGCCGTACAGGTTCTCCCCAAAAGGGGCCGCCAGCACAAGACTATCATCTGCGGCCAGTCCTCTATGATAAGGGAAGCAGGTATACACGACAGCGAGCGTGTCAGCGGTTACAGTATGATGTCTCTTCGCCACATAACGCCCATTCTCGTAAACAAACGGTACACCGTGAAAGGCGTTCCGTTCCGTGTCTGTGGCATCCGCAAGGTGCAGGTACACACCGATATCCGGCAGCTTGGCTTCCATTCCCTCTAAAGTGATTGCCAACGGACGGCAAGCGGTTGTCCAGTTTTGCCGGATTTTACCGGCTGTCTGTTGCGCTTCCACCGTAACGGATTTTGTTGCCTGCCGTTCTCCGCAAGAAACGAATAGCAGAACACTTGAAATAAGCAACCAAACGGTTTTACCTTTTTTATAAACTTCGGTCATTATCATTTCCTTTTTGAATAAGCATAGATGAATACTCCCTTATCGTTCTTCTTGCTGTGCAGCCCTTTGCGCTGTTTTAGCAGGATAAATCCTGCACCTACGGCGAGGGATGCCACCAAAGTGAGCAGCCCGGCAAGGAATCCTATCAGGCAGTAGATCAAGATGAAGCCGAGAATGGCCCCACCGATAGCTCCCGCTGCCCAATAGATATATCTGCCTTGAAGCCCCATCAGTTCAAGAGGCCGTTGAAGCCCCTTGAACAGTGGGTATCCCGTGTAGCGGCTGTTGTCCGTTCCGGTTCCCATGCGCTGTCAAGCGGAGATACCAAAGAACAACGGAAGTGCCTGTGCCGCGGCCACAAGGAAGATACAGGCGCCCACAATCATCATGATGGACTTCTTAACATCCTGTTCCTCGTTGTTCATTTTTATATACACACTGATTGCTCCCACAACGGCTACAATACCGGCAATGGCGTAACACAGTTTCACCACATACGGCACGTACTTGGCGATTTCGTCCGTCACCGTGCCGAGGGCAGTCGTTCCGGCGGAGTAATCACCGGCCGCATTCTGGGCGAAGGCGGTCACCGTTCCGACCAGCAACATAAGTGAAAGCATCTTGATTCTTTCGGAAGAGCAGATGCCCTTCATCATTTTCTTGATTTTTTGCAACATTCGTTTTTTTGTTTTTAATTAGACATTATGCTACTCTCTGCGCAGATGAGTGTTTTCTATACTTGATATCCAAAGAAAGCCGGAAATACGATAGAGGCTCCGATCATGAACATACAGGCTCCCACAACCATGAGTATCTCCTTGACTATACCTTCCTCACCGGCATTCATCTTGATGAAGATTTGCAGGCTGGCGTAAATGGTGACAAGGGCGGCAATGGCATAGGTCAGATATAGCACATACAGCATCATGGTCACTACATAGTCGTGCATCAGTGCCAGCGCATCGGCTCCCCAACTGTAATCTACGCCGCCGCATTTGGCGGAAACGGACTGTGCCGAAAGAAGGCACAACACCGGTAGGTTATGGCGGATAATCTTCTTACAATACATTTCGGATGACATTGATTTCTGGTTTGAACAGCGAAGTTTTCTTGCCTTCCAGCAATTCATGGAGTTCCGGGGCTGTGATGCCGTATTCGCTCACTACATCCGCTTTGTTCAGGTTCTCTTGCAGCGAAGCGATGCGTTTCTCTGTTTCGGCGGCTTCTTTTTCTCCGTCCTTTCCCTCCGGTTCCGGGATTTCCGCCGCTGTTTCGGGCGCATTGTCGCCCACAAAAAAACCGTCTCCCTGTTCATTCACACAGACAGCGGTTTCAGCCGGGCTATCTTCAATCTCAAACACTTCCTCGTTGGAAGCAGGCTGTTTTCCGGCAATGTATAAATCCTTGCCGATGTTGGCACCGTAGTAAAGGAAGTAGGCGATGTTCAGGCAAATGGCGAATATCAAAAATGGACTCATTTTGTTTTGTGTTTATGCGTTGATTGTTCGATTGATGCCGCAAAGGAATAATGAAATGGAGGCGTACAACGGAAGGCAAAGCAACAAAACCTCCTTTTTTAACCGGGTTTATGATTGCAGTAAAAAATCAGACTGTCAATCATACTCCGATACCACAATTACAGGTATTCCGCTCTCTACCATTTATATACAAGGAGATATGAATCATACACATCTATGCCCTCATTGGGCGGAGGCATTTCTGGCGCAAAGTTCCGGCAGGCTTGCTTTGATTGCTCCAAACTTTTAGGGCGGGAGGCAGCGGATTTTCGGATAATCAGTGCCCCAGTGATTGAAATCTTCCTTTTTCCACACGCGTAAAAAGCGTATTTCAACCAAAAAGTTTGTGCCATACGCACCTGCCAAGTCGGAGCACCATAAATAACTTCCTCACAATAAGGGGCAAAGGCTCCCGATGATAGGGAAATAAATCAAATCAGTTATGAAGTTCACAATTTCAGCAACAGAATTGAACGCCAAGTTAATTGCATTGGCAAAAGTAATGAACAGCAAGGCGGCATTGCCTATCTATTCCACGTTCCTATTGGAACTCAAAGACGGTGTATTGAGAATAACGGCATCCGACATGGATTGTAGCCGATGCAGCACGCTCCCTGTCATAGATATGGACGGAGCTAACGGACACAGCGAAAGTATATGTGTCACAGCGAGTTTTTTGCTTGATTCGTTGAAGAATTTAGGAGACCAGCCTGTCACTTTTGAAGCGGACGAGGAAAATTTGTCGGTAGTTATCCGCTACAACAACGGCCAGTTCGACATGGTGGGATTTCCGGCAAAGGATTACGTCCTTCCTGGCACAATGGAGAAAAACGTGAAGGCCACTATCGAAGCATCTGTCTTGAATGATAGTATCGGCAAATCTTTATATGCCGTTGGCAACGATGACCTTCGTCCTATATTTTGCGGCATCTATTTCACTAAAAAGGGCGATGAATTGCAATGTGCCGCTACCAATGGCTCCATGTTGGTACGGAACATTTACAAGGTTGAGGATGACGGACAAGAGTACAATTTCCTGTTACATTCAAGAGCTGCAAAGATTGTGCGCAGTATGGCAAGTAAGTCAGATGAGAAAGTGCAGGTATTCATTACTGACCGTGAAATGGCCTTCCAAACAGAAACAGACTATTTCCGCACACGGCTGATAGAGGGAAGATACCCCAACTACAATGCCGTTATCCCCACGGATAGTGACAAAAACGCCATTCTCGACAAAAACGAACTGTTGGCGGCCGTCAGACGGGTAAGCGTATTTGCGGACAAGGCACGTTGCGAGGTGGCCATGAACTTTTCGGGATTGTCGTTGGTGCTTTCGGGAAAGGATATTGATTGTTCCACCCATGCTGAAGAAACGGTATTTTGTGCCTATCAAGGCGGCAATTTGCGCATCGGCTTCAAAGCGGAGTTTTTAAAACAAACGCTGGAAAATATCACCACCAAAGAGGTACAGTTCAAGTTAAGCACGCAAGAACGTGCAGGTGTTATCACCCCTGTAACCGACGACAACCAAGTGGAGACCGTAGCGTTGATTATGCCCATACTGCTATCGGCTTGATACCGGTATTGAAGAAATTCCCCTGCTCGCTTCTGATTGTGGCAGGGGATTAATAATAAAATCCTAAAATTGAAACGACATGACATTCAGAGAATTTATGAAGGAAAACGGCTACGAGTTGCAGACCACCTTCTGGAACGATTTTACGATAGCCGACCATTTTGGACTTGCAGGTATTCAGGACACCTTCAACCGTGCGTTTGAAGAATGGAAAGATAATTGTAAGTATCTCACGGAGCTAACATTGGTACTCAACCATAAAGTATGGCAACACCATGAAACAAAACCACAATTTTCAGAACTGTATGAAAAACTTTGGGAACAGACCGAACAATATGCAATGGAGAATCTAAAAGGCGACGAGTTGGACTATTTTTATCAAGTGACGGATTGAGATAAAATGAAAAAGCCACCGAAAGAAATAACTCCCGGTAACTTTCATATATCGCAATAGTTGATATTCCCTTTTGTATTATTGCCATAACGCTTCATCTTAAGGTCATTCTCATAGATAACTTTCATTTGATTATAAAAAACGCCCCGTCGATTTAAGCATTGTAAAGAGGCTTGGCGGGTTCTTGTATTACAAATGTAGATATTTTATTTATAACCGCCAACAATGTCGTTTGAGAAATGGTTCATGGCATTTTTTTTTTGTTGCAAAGATAGTTGTTTTTTATATTCGCCTAAAAAATAATTGGCGGGGTTACGTTGAATTAGATTTTTTAAGGGCTTCTTATTCAGATATTCTATACATGGATAGTAGCTTACCGTTTTTCGATGTAAATAGGAAAGTACCGAAAGGAAGAGTAGGAAGGCCCGATAAATGAAGGTATAGAGACTATTCATTGAAAAATAAGTTTAAAAACATTATATAAATTGGCAAATATGGTTTCTTTCATTATTTTTGATTAAATTTTATAGCTAAAAAAGAATATGAAAATAACCGATACATCTACTATTCAGAAGGTCGCAATAGACAGTGAACTCTTATCCTTTGCTGAAATACAAGAAATTTGTAAGAGTTTGGAACAAGAAATAACTATAGAAAAAGTAAAAGTTGATGAACAAGAAAGAAAGCGAGGAGTACTTGACGATCCTACTGTCATAATAGCCATTATTTCTGCGTCATCTGCCATTATTATAGCCTTGATTAAAGCTCTAGTAAGGATTTATGAGGTAAATAAACTGAAGGGGTCTATCACTATAAAAACAGATACTCAAACAGTCAAAATATACGGGCAGGGTTCTGTGAAAGATATGCAAAAGTGGATAGATGCTATAGGAAAATCCACAATCTTCAAACAAATTTCTTTATTAAGTGAAGACGATGACGATGAGTTTGATATTTGATTCATTGCGGGATTTATATCGTACAGGTGACTTAAACGGTTATTCTGAATACTATAAATCTTTATCCAACCAAGATATAACTCCCGAAATCAGTTTATTATCTGTGCATGCTTTTTCTACTATGGGAAAGTGGAAAGAAGCGAGAAAGAGCTTGCGGAAGTTGCAAAATTCTGGTTCGCCTATATATTCGACTAAAGCTCGGCTTCTTGAGAATGAGTTAGACTTTTTACTGTGTGGTCATTCTATTGAGAAGGCTGAATGCGTTATTGAGCTTTGTGATAACGCTCAAAAGGATTTTCCAAATGATGAATTCATGTGTTTTGCAGATGAAATCAAGTATAAAATCCGTAGCGTGATGCTCACATGGGGTATATTAAATGCAGAGGATAAAAAAAAGCACATAGAAGACGGAAAGCAACTTTTTGAAAAGTATTTTGTAATCGATAAAACACACTCTTTTGATTTTCTGGCTACATTAATAAACGATAGTTGTAACTATCCCTGTCCGGATGCAAGGGAGGCATGCAAATTGGTGGATAGCTATCAGTTTTGGACTGAGTTGTCGGATTCAAATTTAGATATTATTCCCGTCTATTTGGCAAGTATCATTCCTTTATTGAGATTGCAATATACGGAAACATCGAAGTTGCGAGAAAATCAATTGCCCATCAAATTAGAAGAAATTTTGGAATTCTGTACCAAAGCCGGATATGTTGTCGGCAAAGCATTCGTTGAAAGTAAGTATGGTTCGCATCTGCTTGAATTGGAATGTATGGAAGGTATTTCATGGATTAGTAGCTCGATAAAAGAATTTATCAATTTTGGATATTACAAACAAGCTGATTCACTTTATAAACAAGCAATCTCATGGCTGGAAAATAACTCCCAAACAACATTGTTGTATGAATTCAAACAGGCAAATAAAATAGATGTTGATTTTTTAGAATTTCCTTATAGGAAAGAAACTGAATTATTGGGGAATCTTCATAGAATTTATGCCCGTGGGGACTATGAGCTGGCAATGAAATTGGCAAGCGAATATTTGGAAAGCAGTGTATGTGAAAATATACGAGCCGGAATTATATGTATGATGACCAATAGCGGTGTTAAATTGGGAGTGAGCAAGAGATTACTCAATCTGATAGAGGCAGAGATAGAGAGGTTACGTCCTTTTAAAAAAAGTGTCCTGTTAGCTCAATATTATAAATTCAAAGCATTAGCAGAGAATACTCCACGAAACCAGCATTGGTTAATAGCTATTGAACTATATCATGCAACAGGTTATTTAGAGGATGAATTGCAGTGTCGGCTTTACTACTTGACAGAGGATATTCAAAAGGTCAAAGATCCATCCGTGATGTTGTTGTCTGATCCTGTCATCGTTGAAAATTTCCAAATAATTCAGTCCCTAATGGATAGTTTCGTTTTCTTGCCAAACCGAAATATACTGAAAGGACAATATTACCAATATTATGGTTTAGCTTGCCTTAATCATAATATAGAAGAGTCTTTTCAATGTTACAAGAAAGCAGAAGAGTGTTTTTTGAAAGCGGGTAATTTACGTCTGTATGCCCAGAATATGCACTATCTAAGTGGATTGCTTATATCTATAGCCAGGCAAACCAGGAGGATACAATTTTATAATGAAGCTATTCATATTCTGAAAAAAGGTAGCCGTATCTTAGCAGATAGTGAATTATTTGATTTTGTCTGGAGACTTAATTTTCTACTGTTTGTCTGCCATAGTGAAATTTTGAAATATAATCTAGTTTGTCTGGATATACAAAAAGAATTGGTCATAGAAACGGAAAAATTGTTGAATGAGACTTTCGATAGCTATACAATTTTGTTTTCCAAGATCTGCCCAAAAGAAAATAGTGAATGGCTTGTAGCTTCTGTTTCACTCTATAGAGATGCCAGACAGATGCTGGAGCAAGGATTCAACTTTTACTATATTGAGCAAAAATGGGAAGAATGTATTTTGTGGATTGAGAAATCCTATTCAAGATCTCTGAGTTTCATTTTATCAAATAATATATCATTGCTTTCTTCCATACACCCGCTTATCCGCCAGGAGAATGAAATTAAAGAGATATCAACAAGCAATATCTCTATCGTCAAGTATAGAGAAATACAAGGAAAACTTGACTCTTTGTATAAGGAAATGTTGGATATTCCTCAATTAAGGAAGTATGCTCAAAATAAATTAAAAATAGCACCAGACTATGTAACATTACAAAAGAAAATAGCTAATGAAGAGAATCATCTCAATAGTAATCAGAAACTATTTTTTATATATTATTTTGTAGTCTGTGATTCTATTCATTTGTTTGTTGTATCATCTATATGGGAACGTCCATTTAGAACGATAATTCCTGCATCGGCACATTCTTTAAAAAACGAATTGGAGAGCTTTAAGAACATATCTGAAGCAGATGAAGATTTCTTTGTAAGGTGGAGTGTACTTATTGAACCCTTATCTCACTATACTATGCCGAATGACATTCTTTGCTTCATTCCGCATAGCGTTATTCATAATTTGCCTCTTCATGCTTTGTTATTAAACGGAGAACCCTTGATTATACGTAATCCGGTCTTTTATAATTCCAGCATACAAAGTTGGGATTACATACAGTTCAGAAAAAGTAGTGAGGAGAAACATATATTTTCGAAAGTCAATATTATTGGAGATCCTACGAGAGATTTGCCATATGCTAATCAAGAAGCTGAAGAACTGGCTGAAATGTTTCATGTAAAGGCTCTGACTGGAAATGTCTCAAAGGAAATGTTTATTGAACAACTTGTAACGGCTTCGACATTTCATTTCACCGGTCATGGTTACTATAGAGAAGATAATGGTTTCCTGTCTGCACTTCGGCTAAGCCAAGGAGCAGTAATTAATGCAAAAGAAATTATTGATTTGAAGCTGAATATGGAACTTGCAGTTTTAAGTGCATGTGAAACGGGTAAATATAAAGTGTATACCGGTGAAGAGTTATTAGGATTATCCAGTGCTCTGCTAATGGCTGGCGCAAGAAGCGTCATTTCAAGCTTATGGCCTGTTGATGATGAAGCAACAAAGATTTTCTTTGTTAATTTTTATCAATATCTTAAAACTGGCAGTAATAAAATTTCGGCTCTTCAAAAATCTATGATTGATGTGAGAAGCATAAAGAAACAAACAAATTTCTGGGCTGCTTTTATACTACAGGGTTCTGCATTTAATTAGGGATTTAGAGACGGGACTTGCATGGTGAATATAGTTAGAAGTAGGAGGGCGTATTGGATTAGACTTTACTAAGACAACCGAAATTCAGGGGCTTTCCATACATTGGTTTAGACAGGTTGATTCTCTCGTTGTTAATGCCAATATAATAGATATTTCTCCATATATACAAAAAAAGCTGCCGGATATTATCGGCAGCTTGAATCTTTTGAAAGGAAAAAAGTTATTTTTTGCTTTCTTCTAAAGAGATTTTGCGGAATTCCTTCATCAGTTTTTCCAATTCTAAAGAGAATTTGCGAGCACGAGTACCTGCGGCTTTGTTTCCTTTCTCTACCTGGAGTTGGGCGTCTGTTTCAAATGCTTTGTATTGCTCCTGGATTTTTTCGATTAATTCTTTCATACTTATGTTGTTAATTGGGTTTTATACTACAAAGATATATTAATTTTCCATGCACCTGTTTTTCTGGCACCGATTCTCGATATGACTCTCTTTTCCGCAAGGCTCTTGATACGTCTGGCAACCGTAGCACGATGCAAATTCAACTGTTCGGACAATTCCGTATAGGTGATGTCAGGCTTGGCTTGAATAAGTCTCAACATCTGCAAGTCCTCTTCACTTATAGTCGCGTTTATAGTCGCATCAGTATCACTTATAGTCGCATTTATAGTCGCATCTGCCACTTTTATAGTCTCACTTTCAAACTCAACACTTGTACGGAAAACATCTTGTTCAAAAAAATGGGGATGCCCACCTTGATAATACTTGGCGTATTTGAAAATATTACGCACACCGGAACCGAGTTTGTCGGCCAATCCGATATTGCGGAAAAAGGAGGCGATGATTGGATTTTTGGGATTCGGTTCAAAATTTTCCGGGGTTATCTCACCCGACCACGAGGCACGGTTAGCATTTTCCGTGTATATACGGTTATTCTCAATAACGAATTTGGCAGGATAAGAACTTGAAAATTCTCTGTGGATGAGTATGTTTGATACCATTTCCCTGCATATTACTCCACGCAGGCTTATCCGTTGTTCATTTTCAAGATAAAACGGATCCGGCAAATGTTTTTGGGCAAATTCCATCAACAGGTCGTAGCTTTCCACAAGGTTGGTACATACAATCTCCCTGTCGTCATACCGGTCTATATTGATTCGGCGAAGCAAAGCATCCGTTTCATAAGCCGGTGCCACATCTTTTATAACGTCGTCACGACCTAACAGTAATACGGCTGCAAGATTCAGTCCATGCTTTCCTGTCTCATGATTCGTACCGAACAAACCGGCAGAGCGTAACAACTCCATATCATCCGTCTTTTGCCAAATATGCCGACCGTTAGCGGAATTAGCAGCCATTTGTCTGATAGTCGGCAAAAGGTCGAGTCGCAAATCTTCCACTTTTATATATGGAAATACCTTCCGTTCTGTAAAGATACTTTGCTTACGGATATACATCATCGCTATTTGTGAGGTGCTGGTCACGTGTACGTCCGCATCATCCACCCGGTCGAATATCTCCTTTTTATAGGAATGGACTTCTGCACTTGGATTGACATGAATGTGTATCACGGTTTTACCCTCATAGAGAAGCGGTCTGGGCTCCAAATAAACAGTAGGAGTTATCAAATCCGAATTGCTGACACAACTGATAAAATTCTTAATCATTGAAGATACGGAATTTTCAGGTACGCCGACAACACGACCGGAATCCGTCACGCCTAAAAATATATCACCGCCAAAACGGTTGAGAAAAGAGCATACCGTTTCATAGGTATCGCTTTCAATGCCATTTCCACAGCGTTTAAACTCCACCCGAATGGTTTCTCCTATTTCCAGTATTTCTTTAAATCGTTCTTGTTCCATTGTTCTAATTGTTAGGCAAAAATACAAAATATCCAGCACATAAACTTGTGTAGGACATGATTCTTTTGTTAAAAGTCAATTCACGGCATCCTTTTCTTATCACGCAACAGGTCATTGACATCCTTATAATAAGGAAACGCCTCCATCACATTATATACCGTAGCCGTATTCATTTCCCGAAGCAAATCCATCGCCTTCCGTCCGGCATCGTCATTGTCGAGAAAGCAATAGATTTTCTTGTATGCTTTCAACCGGGACAGAGCTTTGGATAGGTTGTTCACCGAGTTCAGCACAATTAGATCCGGCTGTCCGCACGGAGGTAGTAACTTTCCTTGTTTTACTAGTGTCAAATAAGAAAGAAAGTCCATAAAGCCTTCAAACAAGCAACATGCCAAAGCATCCTTTGCTGTGTTGGCCACTGATATTTCTTTAGGTGCAATGCACCCTTTGTAGTACGGACTGCGCATTTCATATCCACCGGCCATATTAGGAAAACCGATAGCGAAGTAGGCTCTTCCACGGCAGGTATAGTGTATTTCCCTGCATTCCCTGATTCCGATTTCCATATCAATGCCCCGTGAAGTCAGATAGGACTTCAAGGCTACCGAAGTCAGCGCACCGATTTGGATGTTCCGCAAGGTCTCATTCCTTTCCTCAGAAGAGGGCAGGAATGTTCTTGCCTTGACAGGTACTCCCGGGGTGGCGTTTTCTATCAGTTTCAGTACACGGGATATATCATTGGTACGATAGATAAGAATACCCAAGTCTATGATATCGCCACTTCGGGCAAGTCGTAGGCTCGGTACAGAACGCCTTACTGCCTTTCGGCAGTAGGTTTTCCCGTACCTGCCCCCAAACCGTACTTGCATGTCTCCACGCATACGGCTCTCCGTTGATAACATGACTTTATTTAGCATGGCTGTGTATTTTGGCATAACACTTTTCACAGACAACCAATGTCTTCCTATGCTTTTCAAGCATCAGCCTGTCGCATTCAGTTTTTCCTTTAAGCTGATTTAGCTTTCTGACATGACGCATGACTACAGGTCCGACTTTTCCACATAATTCACATGTTCTCGCATCCAATCGCTCAGTAAGTGTCGGCTGTGGAATTGCGATTGTGTAGGATAAGTCGTTTACCTCCGTATAGTACATTGGTGGTTTACGTTTGAATCCCTCATTATAGAATTTCCTGTACCGTAATTTACCTTTTGCATCCTGATATGGCACTATAATGTCATTCCCAACCTTATATTTGTCAATGACTTTGCTTACAGTGCTATTGGTTTTTCCTGCAATGGTATGGTACATACTGTACTCCATGATGTATCCAAACTTTGAGAGCGCGTATGCCACGTTGTTGGCAATGCAGTAGTAGTTGTAGAACCCTCTGATTTCAGAGTTATATGCCGCCACTATGTCCTCGATTTTCTTCTTCATAAGATTGCCTCTGAACTTTGCAAACCAAACTTGTCGGCCATTTTCTACCTTGTATCTGATGGCGCTGTATTCTTCCAGTTTGTTCCGCACCGTTTCTATGGCGACCTTTAGGACTATCTTACCGTTGTAATAACGGGCTGGCACATTGTTCTTGTCCCGCTTGATAGCATCAGACTTACGGACTGAAACATCGAAGCCAAGAAATTTCGCGGGCTTTTGTGCGTTTGTTATCAATGTCTTTTCCTGTGACAGTTCCAGCTTGAGGTTTTCTTCCATATACTTGGTAATGTCCGACTTGATTTTAACGCACTCTGCCTTGCTTCCGATAACACCAATGAGGAAATCATCTGCGTATCTTACGTATCGAAGCCTTCTGTATGTTTCATCCATACTGTCTCTGCTCTCAATCTTTTGCCTTTCACGTCTCAGTTTCTCATACTCATCCCTAAGCTGTAATCTGACATCTGCATCCTGTATGTTCTTGATGCTTTTAAGGATGCGTTGCATCTTATCGCTAAGTTGCTTGTATTCTTTGGTGATGTGTCTTTCTTTTCCCTTATTGAAGCGTAGGGCGTATTCTTCCATATACTTGTCAAAATTATCAAGATAAATGTTTGCCAGTATAGGACTGATATTACCGCCTTGTGGAGTTCCCTTGTTTGTATTATGAAACTTCCAGTCTTCAATATATCCCGCATTCAACAACTTGCGGATAAGCCTTAGAAATCTATCATCGGCAATCCGTTTCCGCAAAGTTGCAATCAATACATTGTGGTCTATGTTGTCGAAGAATCCTTTAATGTCTCCTTCCACAAACCATTTTGTACCTGTAAATGTCTTTTGGATATGGGTCAATGCGGTATGGCAGCTTCTGTTTGGTCTGAATCCATGTGAGGTGTTTGCAAACACCTCTTCATAGACGGCTTCAAGAATCATGCGCACCACCTCCTGTACAAGTTTGTCCTCAAAGGAAGGAATTCCAAGCGGTCTTTTCTTACCGTTTTTCTTGGGTATGTATATCCTTTTTGCCGGATTAGGCTTGTAAGACTCATCTCTCAAAGATGCAATGACTTTGTTTATTCTTTGAAGACTCATCCGATTGATGGTTTTCCCATCCGTACCGGGTGTCATATTGCCTGGTTTGGCGTAAATACGCTGGTAAGCAACATGAAACATCTCCTCATTGAATAAGATACGGTACAGCCTTTCGAACTTGTAATCCGAAACTTTACCATGCTTGTTTAAAGCTTTTAATACTTGCTCAGGACTTCTCATAATGTCTCACACATTTTCCATTATTTGTATTAAGTTATCTAACTGCTTCCCTTCGCCATGTACAAGGCTTTCCCTTGCTCGGACTACTACGGAAGCT
>OGUP01000274.1_pt1 | contig 33573 bp, 20 predicted proteins | sample 1553661 | NCBI WGS metagenome assembly OGUP01 (sample SAMEA2580026, study PRJEB22360) | human gut metagenome | biome: human gut; feature: human-associated habitat; material: faeces | place: Denmark | collected 2008/2010
AGGAATATGTCACTGTATCTCTGGAAATGAAAGAACAGGGTGTGTTATAGAAAAAAGAAAGTCCGGCAGAAAAAAACAAGTAATATGTTGAGTTAGACGCGCAATTTTTTTGTTAAAAAAAGAACGTATGTTTACAGAATGAGATATCTATGGTACAATTTGTTCATAGTACAAAATAAAAAAACAGTTCAGAGGAGAAGAAAATGCAGACGGTATCCAGTTATGGTGTGGAATTACGAAAACAGAATATCCCAATCCGCCAGACACTGAAAATCTATCGTCAGGCGGTCAGCTATCTGACGGAAATCTATGAACAGGTGTGGGCAGAACTGAAAATGATCCCGGAAGCAAAGAAACGTTTTAACGCGGCAGAGCATTTGGTTCATACAACGAAAAAGAACCATGCCCACTTTGGTTTTGACATCCGTTTTCCGAAGATGCCTTCTTATCTCAGGAGAGCTGCCATCCAGCATGCACTGGGAAGTGTATCGTCCTATGAAAGCCGGATGGAACAGTGGGAGGCAGCGGGAGAACTCTCCGGGAAACCGAATTTTACCTGTGAAAACCATGCCATGCCGGTCTTTTACCGGGATGTGATGTACCGCGAAGGGACAGAGGGAAAAGATGAAGCATACCTGAAACTGTATGACGGGCATGACTGGAGATGGTTCCGTGTGTGTTTAAGCCATACGGATATGGAATACCTGCGCAGGAACTGGTATGGGAAAAAGGCATCTGCCCCGACACTGGAAAAAAGACACCATAAATATTTCCTGCGTTTTTCCTATATAGAAGAAGTGACGCTTACTCAGACACCTGTAAAAGAGCAGATTATCTGCAGTGTGGATCTGGGAATCAATACGGATGCAGTCTGTACCATCATGCGGGCAGACGGAACTGTCCTGGGGAGAAAGTTTATTGACTTCCCCAGTGAAAAAGACCGTATGTACCGCACACTGGGACGAATCCGGAGATTCCAGAGGAAACATGGATCTGCGCAGGCAGGGGAAAGGTGGGCATACACCAGACGTCTGAATATAGAATTAAGCAGAAAGATCGCAGGGGCAGTTGCAGAATATGCATGGGAGAATCATGCAGATGTGATCGTATTTGAGTATCTGGAAATGAACGGAAAGATATCGGGAAGTAAGAGGCAGAAACTGCAGCTTTGGAGAAAACGGGATATCCAGAAACGGTGTGAACATCAGGCACACAGGAAAGGGATGCGCATATCCAGGATCTGTGCATGGAATACGAGCAGGCTTGCGTATGATGGATCAGGGATGGTCCTGCGTGACTGGAGAAATCACAGCCTCTGCGCATTTCAGACGGGAAAAAGATATAACTGTGACTTGTCAGCTTCTTATAATATCGGGGCCAGATATTTTATCCGTGAACTTTTAAAACCCCTTCCGGCAACGGAAAGGTCTTTGCTGGAGGCAAAAGTCCCTCCTGTAAAGCGTAGAACTTCATGTGTCTATGCAGATCTGAGGAAACTCCATTCAGAAATGGAACTCTTAAAAGCAGCATAGATACAGGCAGATATACAGCGGACTACCTGTAATGTGGGAACCAGCCGTATCTGGCATGGAAAAAGCACATAACTGTGCAGACCTAAGTTACAGGCGTATCCGCCGATATTCAGTCTGACGCCTAAAGCGTCTGGAAGCATGTGACTTTAGTCATGTGAGGTTCACCACAATGTTTACAGTTGTATACCTTATCTGCGTCTCTTTCTTCTTATAATTCAGAGAACAATTATTAAGACGGAAAACTGACGACTGATAGAACAAAGATAAGAATAAGCCGGATAAATGCTGAATGTTACAGCATTTATCCGGCCTTTGTCTTGTAAATTTCGCCACATTTAAATATAAAGCACTATACCTGTATTCTGTCTGCAACTTCATTTCCAAGAACAATCTTTCGGTTTGCAGAAGAAATTATAAGAGAATCGTGGAATTTGCGGAGAACACGAATCGTGCTACCTTCATGAATATTCATATCGTGCATGGATTTCATAACTTCCGGCAGTCCGAACATCCATTTAATGGTGTAAGTGTATCCCTGAGTAGAATCTGATAATGAATGCATAAAAAAACCTCCCTGTATAAAGTAATATGGTAAATAATGTCAGATAATTTATTGCTGTTATTGAAGTAATTGTATATCTATGAGTATTAGTTCGTCAATTATAACATTATTTCATACAATACTTAAATAATCATTCATTTATTCAGATATTTTCAGGGACTTTTTTCCGCATATACATATAATTTATTCGATAAATTTCAGATTATCAAGAGCATAGCGGAGTGCCATGCACATTAATTCATTTCTTGAGCGTCCGCTTTTGGCAGACAAGTCATCATATTGTTCCTGCAGTTCACGTTCAAGGCGAATGGTCATGGTGATTGATTTGTCTTCTTTTTTATCTGTACATTTTGGCCGGACAATAAAGTCGTTTGGCATGATTATCCCTCCTGTATAAACATTTATTAGTGAATGGTTATCATAATTGATATTGCTTATTCTATAGCAATCCTCTGAAATAATGCATCTTAAGCCAGCCCATCAGAGTGTGAAATCCTGCGTCAGATATCTTTGCCGTGCGTCAGCACGCCTGCAGATATCTTCCTTGTCTTTCGCACTCTGCTGAACTGTCTTAAATGCATTATTTACGAGGATTGCTATAAAGCGGGAGGAGCGTATGAAAGAAAAACAGATATGGAAGGATTATCTTCCGATAGAAATGAAAGAGCACTGGACAGTATATGAATGTCTGAAGGAAAATGAAGATTCCGCAACATTTTTGGTGAAAGAGACAGTTGCCGGGATCCTGTGTGTGCTGAAATGGGGACGGAACATGCAGGCAGAGTTGCTGCGCAATGAGATGGAAATTCTGGAAAAACTGGCAGACAGGAAGTTGTCCGGAATCCCAAAGGCGTACAGGATATTTGAAGAAAACAGAGAAGTATATCTGATAAGAGAATATATAGAGGGAACACCTCTGGCTCAGATGGTTCTGCAGAAAGGCGAAATACCGGAAATGGAAATCTGCAGAATCAGCAGGAAGATATGCAGGACAGCAGAGCAGTTTCAGAATCCGGATAATCTCATGATACACCGTGATATCAAACCGGAGAATATTGTGATCACGCCTGGCGGTGAAGCTGTATTTATTGATTTCGGCACTATGCGCAGTTACAAAAAAGATGGATCCCGTGATACCTTTGTGGTGGGCACCAGAGGGACTGCAGCACCGGAACAGTATGGTTATACACAGACAGACCAGCGCACAGATGTGTATGCCATCGGACAGACAATGCTGTATATGGTTTCAGAGAGCTATGAAATGGATCAGCTTTCGGAATGTAACATCAGCAGGAAACTGAAGAAAGTAATAGAAAAAGCCTGTTCATTTGAGCCTGATAAAAGATATACAGATGCATCAGAACTGAGCAGGGCGATAGAAAAATGTCAGAAAAACAGCAGGAAAACCCTCTGGAAAAAAACTGGTGCAGCAGTGGGACTGATAGCAGCCGGCTATATACTGGCGGTTCTTTTTCCTGGTATGAAAATGACCCCAAATGAAAGAATAGCTGCAACAGATCAGAATACAGCAGAAGTATTGCAGACAGCAGCGGAAACTCAGGATGAAGAAACGGAACAGACTGCAGAAAAGACTCAGAATCCGGAACAGGTTCAGAATGTAGAACAATCTCAAAACAACCCGGTAGTATTTAAAGAAGCATTAATAGAAAAAGCAGTCCGCAAGGAGCTGAACCTTTCTGAGACAGATACCATAACTGCTTCCATGCTGGAGGATGTGAGGAAGCTGCGCATTGTAGGAAAGGAAATTCTTGAGGACGAAGATACTTTCTGGGGTGAAGGGCATCATGTGAATGGAAAGGACAGCAGCTTTGGTTCTGTGCGGGGAGATATTAAGAATCTTTCGGATCTGGCACAGATGACAAATCTGGAGGAGCTTGCGCTGTGCAATCAGGAGATTGAAGATATCTCCGGGTTAAAGGAGCTTCCACTGAAAAAGCTCTATCTGAGCAAAAATATGATCACAGATTTCTCTGTACTTCCAAACCTGATAGATCTGGATATTCTCTGTATTATGGAGAATCCGGCAGAGGACCTGTCACCGGTTGGAGAATGCATCAGTATTTCCCGGTTAAATATACAGGGGATGAATCTGAATGATATAAATTTTTTGAAAAATCTGAAGCTGGATTACCTGGATATGAGTAATGCAGAAATAAAAAACAATATATTTGAACCATTGGCAGAGATGGAAAAACTGGATACGCTGTGTATGTGTGATATCAATGAGGCAGCAGCAGAAACTCTTTCAAAGTTGAGTACCTTAAAGGCATTATTCATGTGGGGAGACAGTACGGAACTGGAGAACCTGAAGCCGTTGAAAGGAATGGAGGAGCTGGATACCCTTGCATTTACAACACAGATCTCTTCGCTGGAGGGAATTGAGCAGTTTCCTTCCCTGAACTTCTTGTCAGTGAGCTTCAGTCTGGTGACAGATCTGAGCCCCATCACAGGAGCAGAGAGTTTGCAGACAATAGATATTTCCAATGCAGAAATTGAAAACTATGAGCCTTTGCTTGAATGCACAGGACTGAAAGAGGTACGTTGTTCAGAAGAACAGAAACAGGAAATTCTGAAACTGAATTCTTCCCCGGATTTTGAAATTTATACATAAAAAGGGACAAATTTGTCCCGACTTAAAATGGGCAGATATGGTACACTTACTAGTATCATATCTGCTTTTTAAATATTTTATCCGTTTGATGCGTTTGACATTCGCGGCAGTTATCGGACAGCAGACAGTGACAAAGAAATAAATGTCGCACCAGGTATGCTTTTGCAGGAAGGAGATATGAACAGGAAAGAGGTGTGAGAAGAAATGAAAGAAACAGATGAAATCATGGGGATGATAAAAGAGGAGGGTGCCGCATATTTTGCAAGAGAACGTGGAAACAAGGTAGAGGTGGGTCTTTATCTTGAGCATCTGATCGAAGAGCGTGGAATGAAAAAGAAAGACATTGTGCGAAAACTGAATCTGGAAGAATCCTATGCACGAAAGCTGTTTGGCGGTCAGCGGATCCCTACAAGGAAAATACTGCTGCAGTGTGCGTTTCTCCTTTCTCTTAATCTGGCGGATACACAAAGGCTTCTGGATATCGGTCAGAAGCCCAGGCTTTATCCGCGTGTGCGCTATGACGCAGCGATTATTTACGGACTGGAAGAAAAAATGACGCTTGAACAGATGAATAGTTTTTTGGATGAAATTGAGGAAGAGGTTTTACTGTAAAATATAAGAAGAAAGATATCCCTGAAGGGATTCTGAACGCTGCTAAAAATGAAGCTGGCAGTGTATAAAAATTCTAATCCAGAAAAAGGAGGGTTTTACGTATGAAGAGAAAACAGATTGCGTTGCTGTTATCACTGGTACTTAGTGTATCACCAATGGCAGAAGGTGCGGTTGTCTGGGGAGCTGATTTTACAGATGGTACAGCGATTGAACAGACACAGCAGGAAGAAACAACGGAAGAGGTATCTGACTTTGATTCTGAGGAAACGGTATTTTCTGCAGGTGAAGAGCAGAATATGGAAGCGGCTGCATTTTCAGACGAGAATGTTGAGACAGGGGAATTAAAATATGAAGTCGGACTGAACTATAGTACCGGAGCTACAGATTTACTTCCGGGACATACGGTAACAATAGGTGTGGATTTGTACCAGATTCATACAGATGAAGATGGAAATGAAAGTCGTGATAACTATGAAGGCAGCTATCAGATAAAGCTGAAAGGTGATTCGGAAACGCTTTATGAAAATAGCTTTGTCTCAGCAAAGGTAAGCGAGGATGGCAGAAATCTGATTATAACTGCCAAAGGGAAAGAGGAATTAGATCCAGATAGGGATAATTTTGGAGATATTCCGATAAGTATTTTGGTTGGTGACAAAGAAGTTGCTGAAGAAGATGTATACATATCTGTCAGAGACAGTTATCATATCATAAAAATGAATGATGAACTGGAATCAGGAGGAGTCATAGTTGATCTGGGAGATGAACTGGATTTATCTTCGTATGGCATAAAAACTTCATATTATAATGCTGAAAATACAGAAGGAACAGAAGATACGGACGTATATTATGAAGTGGAATATGATGAAAATATATGGGAAGAAACAGAGATAAAAGATAATGGACTTCCTGTATTAAAAAGGAAAGAAAATGATTCTTCCGAGTTTAAGATTCGTGCATTGAAACAGAATAAGGAAACAGGCGAAGGGTATGAAGTTTCTGAAACACAATTCTGTATTTATGATATAGATTACCGATCAGATCTGAACTTCAGTTATGGAAGCAGAGAGAACGACGTTTTTCTCTATGGAGAAAATGTAAAGCCATTAACTCTCACCGTAGTCCCGGCAGAAGGATCTGGCAGTGATCTGAAAGGATTCACGGTAGACTGGAAAGTTGAACAGTATGTAGATAACAATGATGAAGAAAACATGATTCCGGCAGACTGTGTAGATTATTCAACCGATTCATCTGGAAATGGAATCATCAACGACACTATTACTTTAAGTGCAAAGAAGGGCTATGACTTTACAAACACAAATCTCCGTCTGAGCATTACTGCAACAGTAAGCAAGGAGGGAAAAGAAGTAACAAGAACCGGAACCGCACTTTGGGTAAATGAAGCAGTGGAAGATATTAATTTTCCGGGATCTGAGACTCTTCTTCCGGGATGGGGAATGAATATCAATCCTGTATACTATGGATGGCAACGTGATGAGAAGAATCCGTGGGGAACAGAGATCTATGCCCATGTTACAGATGTAAAGGCAGAGGGACCGGATGGTGTGCTGACTGTTTCTCCTGATGAGGATGGTTATCATCTGCAGGCTGCCCGAAATGGTAAGACAGGAGAATTTGAAGTCACATTATGTTATTACACAAGCAAAAGTGAAGAAGGCGAAGAAGGAAAAAAGGCTGATAAAACCTATACTTTCCACGTTTCTGTAAAGGATGAGAAATATTATTCTGAATATCATTACAGCAGTACAACAAGCGGAAGCTTTGGAATTATTCTGCCGAACACGGAAACTGTAGTGACAACATCTTTGTATAATCAGCAATATGATATTGAAGAAGATGGTCAGAATCAGACAGAAATTAAAGATTATCAGCTTAAACTTGCAGAGAAAAAAGATGGTACTCCGGCATGGGATACAAATCTGGTTTCAGTAACAGTCGATGGACATAAGCTTGTGATAAAGGCAAATAATAAGACTGGAGATACAGAAATCCCGGTGGAATATGTGGTCAATGGAGAGACTGTACTGACAGAGAACATCCATATAGGAGTAGAGGAGAATATCTGCTATATTTCTCCTGATGAACTTACTGACAAAGATGGAAACCGTTTAAATGTAAATGTTGGTGAAGGGTTAGACCTTGGTAATTGTGGAATCCAGACGCACCAGTTGACAGTAACAGACGGGGAAAATAAAGACGAAATTTTAGACACAACATTAGGAAAAGATGAATTTCGCTACAGGGTGGAATATAACCAGGACGCCTGGAAGTCTTCACTGCCAGAAGGTCAGAGCGGACTTCCGGTACTTACAAGAACTGCTTTCTACGAAACTTCTGTGAAGGTAATCGCTGAGAGAAAGTTGCAGAATGAAGAGGGAGAAAGTGACTGGGAAGAGGTAAATCAGGCATATTATTGGTTCGACGATGTACATTATGACATGGATTTTAAATATAGCTATGGTGATAGGAACAATGCCCGGATATATACAGATAAGGATCTGACTCTTACCCTTCAGACAGAACCGGAATTAGACCTTTCGAATAAAATATTTAATGTGGACTGGAATGTTTACAGAGATAATGAAGCAGGTGAGAGGGTTGATGCATCAGACCTTGTAACTATCATAAAATCAGGAACAAAAGCTGTACTGAAGGCAAATGCTGATCACAGTGCAGACTATTTCCAGGTTGAAGCTGTCGTGACAGTGGATGGAAAAATGATCGCACGGTGTGAAAATGAAATCAGGATACAGGATTCTGTTTACTCTCTGACTGGTAATCCGGAATATCGGAGAATGTTAAAAGGTGGATATTTAAGATATAACAAAGACGATTCCGGAAAAATCTGGATGGAACTTTATGAAGAAGATGGAAGCTGTCCGGAAGGAAAAACAACAGACGTACAGGTTACAGATATAAAATTATCAGAATCCGGTAGTTTTGAAAAGGTGGAGAAAGACGACAGAACTGAAATACATGCTGTAAGTCCGGGAATAGTTGAAGTGACATTTTCTCTTGAAGATAAAGACGGAAAAGATTTAAAGCCGGTTACAGTTACACTGGAAGCAGTAGATTCATTTACCTGGATGGAGAACAGTCTGACAGGAAATTCTGATACAGGGGAAATCCTGCCAGGTGAATCAACAAAAATTGAAACCAAGGTAGTGCGTTTAAGTACTGATAAAGATGGAAAGAGAGAGGAAACCACACTTACAGCAGGAAAAGATTATAAATTAGAGTATTATGGATATGATACCAATCTGATCAGTATTAAAGAAGATGGTACGATCACTGCAAATCCGGAAGAACGTGGTTCTACATGGATTGGAATCAGAGCCATATCTCCTGATGATCCTGAAAAAGTAATTACAGATAGTGGAATGGACATTTCTGTAACAGGTCGTTATTATGTGATCGAGCCGAAGAATCAGGAAGAACTTTATCTTCAGTCTGATGGAAAAGAAGAGAAAATCAATCTTCAGGCTATTGTTTATGGAATTAAAAATCCATCAGGAAAGTTGGATACAGAGGGAAAATTTGAAATCGATGAGGAAGATTTTGAAGGTGATGATTTAAATGTCACTATAAAAGATAATACTCTTGTGATAAGCGTCAGATCAGATGCATCTGTCTTGGAACCGGGCGCTACATTCTGGTATGATATACCGGTAAGATATGTGAAAGACGGAGAGTGGGTTGCAACAAAAGTTTATACAGTTGTCCGTTGTAATCATATAGCTAAAGAAACCGGCAGAGTATGGCCGTCCGGTGGCACCAGCGGATATGTAAATTACAAATGTGAGACCTGCGGCTATACATGGCAGGAGAGTCTGGGTTCCGGTTATGGACATAGCTGGAACAGCGGAGTTATCACAAAAGAACCGTCCTGCGGTACAGATGGAGTCAAAACATATACCTGTACAGACTGTGGAAGTACCTATACGGAAATAATTAAAGCAGTTGGTGAGCATAAATGGGATGAAGGGGTTGTTGTAAAGCAGGCAACCTGTACAGAAAATGGAGTTAAAACATATACCTGTACAGTATGTAAAGAAACAAAGACAGAAATCATCCCTGCACTGAAACATAAATGGAGTGCGTGGAAAACCAAGAGTGCAGCTACTGTATTAAAGGCAAAAGTTCAGGAACGCACATGCACTACATGTAAAAAGACACAGACCCGCACAAAAGGAGAGAAACTGACACCAAAGGCAACACAGAATGTCAAGTCTCTGAAATTGAAGAAAAAACAGAAAACAACAGCCTTTAAGATCACAGGAATGGCAAAGGGTGATTATGTAAAATCCTGGAAGTCCAGCAATCCCAATATTGCAAAAGTATCCGGCAAAAAAGACGGAACCTGCACGATCACAGCACAGAAGCAGACTGGAACAGTAAGGATCACCATTACTTTTGCGAGTGGTATGGTAAAGACTCTCGAGGTTAAGGTACAGGCATCAACAGTAAAAACAACAGCAATCAATATAATTGCGAAAAAGGCAACTCTGAAAAAAGGAAAAACCTTAAAACTGAAACCAGTACTGGAACCGATTACCAGCGGAGAAAAGATTACTTATGAAAGCTCTGATCCTGAAATTGCGAAGGTCAGTAAAACAGGGGTGGTTACAGGATTAAAACCTGGAATTGTGACGATCACTATAAGATCAGGAAAACGAACCGTAACATGTAAAATTACAGTGAAAAAGTAAGTTCCCTGAAACAATAAAAGCAATACAGAAGAAGGGAGCAGAGAGTAACTGCTCCTTTTTCTGTATCCTGAAAAAATGACAAAGAATACACAGAAAATAATTGCGAAAAGTATATATTACATAGTATAATAGAAACATGTTTAAAGCACGTCTAAAATAGTATCTCACTATCAATTTTATGTCTGAAAAAGGAGGAAGAGTATGAAGAAAAAACAAATCGCATTATTACTGGCAGCACTTATGTGCATAACACCTGTAGCAGAGAGCGTTGCTGTTATGGGAGCAGAATTCTCTGCAGGGGAAGAAGCAGTGGAAGCTAAGCAGGAACAGACGGAAACTGAAGATTCGTCAGCAGAAAACGTAGCAATTGAGACAGAAGAGGCTGAGAATGCAGGGATAACAGAAGATATCTGGACATCAGGGGAAGAAATTTCTGAGTTTGAGACTGGTGAAGAAGAACAGCAGGATATGTTTGCTGAGGAACCAGATACACAGACAGAACCGGCAACAGCAGCACAGGGAACCGGAACTTATGAGGTGGCTTTTATTGATGAGGGACAGTTTAATACCTGTCTGCGCACAGATGACGACAGACCGAATGTTGAAATGCAGACAATAGAGAAAACAACTCTCACAGAGGCATTAAAGAGTATGAAAGGAGACAGTACTGGATACTGTCTGGTTGTACCACATGATCTGGAAGGTGAAGAGGATATTGTTGTTCCTGAGGGAATGAATGTATTTGTAGGCTATGGTGACGGAGATGTAAAGATCAGAAGCATTACTCCAAATGGAAATATTACATTCTGGGGTGTCGGAAATGACAAAGAGTCCATAGAAATCAAAGAAGGAAAAGGAACAGTTGCATTCAAACAGCTTTATATGAACGGAGAAATCAGGGGAACCGGATCTGATGATACAGTAATCTTTCATGAAGATGCAACAATCGGCGGTATTTCCGGAATAGAGAATGTACACTTTGACTGCTGGAATCTGAACATTAAAGGAAAATCAGAGTTCTATAATCTTTACAATGATACCGGACATGATGAAGAAAATGTTCCGGCATGGATTCAGATTGAAGGATACAGCAAGGAAAAAGTGCCGGTATTTCATAAAGGATTCGACTGGGGAACAGGAACATTTAAAAATGAAGAAGGTGATTCCTGGAGTGACAATTATATGCTGGGAATTGGTTATGTTAAGTCCTTTGAGGGAGGGGAATGGGAAGAAATGAAACTTTCTTCCGGAAGTCAGGCAGTGACATTTGATATGCCTCTGGAAGATATTGTTAAGCTGAGTGACCGGCTTTATATTTCACAGGAAAGCTATGATCCTGAGTTAAGCCTGGATGGAAAAATATGGAATCGTAATGAGAATAAGCTGTACAGAATTTACAGATATCAGGATGCCGGTGGTTTTACTGCACAGGAGATCTTTGAAAATCATGGAATATGGGATTTTGAGTATCCGGATAATGCAGATTATTTCCTTGGAAGTACTTCAGATGTAAACCAGATGATGCAGGTGATAGAATCTGACCAGAAAAATCAGAGCGTAGGTTACTATACCATTGATCTGCCTAAAGATGCATCTGTAGATACGATTGATATTCCATCTGGTGTTAAAGGCGTATCTTTCTGGGGACCAAGCGATTATGATGAAAAGACAGATACTCATACACAGTATCCGATAAAAAAGATTGGTTCTGTTAAAACAAAAGAAGGACAGACAGTGAAACTGGCTCATGCAATTGTAGACAGTGGATTATCTGTCAGTGGCGACGGAATTGTACAGATTCAGGATTCTGTTATCCAGGGAACTTTAAAAGGTACCGGAGCAAATGATACAGTGACATTTATTCAGGATTCACAGTTGGGCGGACTTTCCGGTGTGGAGAATGTACATTTCGGAAAACAGTGCGGAAGTCTGAATCTTAGAGGAGCAGCCGAATTCTATAATATTTATAATGATACCGGCAGTGATGCAAATGAGCAGTTCCCGGTAGGACTGCTGATTGAGGGAGCAGATGCTTCCAAAACAGTAACTTTCCATAAAACATTTGACTGGGGAATCGGAGATTTCAGTGATGAAAATGGTAATCACTGGACAGAACCATATACTTTGGCAATCAGATATTTCAAGACATTTGATACTAATGGGGAAGACTGGGAAATGATTAATCCGGGAACCGGCTTCCAGAGTGTGAGATTTGATATGCCAGACAGCGATGTTATTGACATGATAAACAGAGTACAGGTTCATGCACCTGATATTGGTTATGAACTGGATATGGATGGAAAAACATGGTGCAATGAAGGCAATGCTGTTGACATTAAGATTTGTCAGAGTATGGAAGGACAGTCTGCACAGGAACTTTTTGATGCATATGGAAAACGTGAATTTTCTGAAGAAGGTCTTTCATGGCTGGGTGCATTGCCAGGTACCGGACAGGCTTCCAGATATCTGGCTGCATATCAGAAAAAGAACAACGCAGAAGGCTATTACATCGTACATATTGGTCAGAAAGCAGAGATTACCGGCACACTTACCGTACCGGATGGGGTAAATGCAGTGAAGTATGCAGGACCTGTACAGCATGATGAAAAAACAGATACAAACAGATGGATTCCAATCAAACTTTCTTCTGTCAATGTTCCGGCAGGAAAGAAAGTTGTCCTGATGAATATGCTTGTAAAATCTGACAATCTTGCAATCACAGGTGAAGGAACCACAGAGCTTCTGGATACAAGACTGAATACAAATGTAACTGCAAATACACTGGAAATCACAAAAGCAGCGGTTAAAAACTTAAACTGCAAAAAACTACTGATGGAAAGTGAAGAGGAAGGTGGCAACAAACTGGTAGTTGCCGGATACCTGAGCTTTGAGAATGCATCTCTGAATCCAAATTGCGAACTTTATGCAGAACCTGGATCTTATCTGAAACTGGGAGAGATTGACTGTACAAAATTTGATGAAAGAGATAATTTAAAAATATTCACAGCAACAGATGGCTCTTTATCAGCAGAGGTTTACTTTGCAGGTGAGTTGAAACTGGGTACTTTTATACATACGCTTGGAAACGGAAACGAAAGAGATCTGGCAAGGATGATGAATCTGGTTACTTGTGATGAACAAAGAGCCAGAAAAGCTAATGCCTGCTTTACAGAGGATTGTTTCTCTGAGACATACCACTATAATGAAGATGAAAATAGCTGGTGGGGAAGTTTCCCTGTGATTTATAAGAATGAATCTATCTGTCTGGCAACAGTGGATAAAAAGGTGAATGAAGAAAATGTATTAGGATTCCTGTCAGCAGAATTTGCATTATCCGCGAAAGAGGATTCATCTGTCTGGTTATATGTACCTGTAAAAGATAATGGTGAGTGGGAAGACTATGCGGTTGACGGTGATAAACGTCTGACAAGCTACTGGAATGATGATGAAAGAAAAGATATAAATACAAAAGCATATTTCAGAACTGCAGAAGCTCCTGCAACAAATATTGCATCTGCACAGATTTCCAATATTAAAACTCAGATTTACGCAGGCAAGGCAGTTGCGCCGTCTGTAACTGTGACTTTAAATGGCAAGAAACTGAAAAAAGGGACAGACTATACAGTTTCCTATGTAAACAACACAAAGGCCGGTTCCACAGCATCTGTTATTGTCACAGATAAGGGAAATTACGTTGGAAAAGTAACGAAAGAGTTTAAGATCGCAGCAGTTCCTGCAAAGGGAAAAGTTTATACAGCAGGAAATCTGAAATATAAGGTGACCAAATCAGCATATAAGAATGGAACAGTAAGTGTATATGCACCGACTAAGAAAACACTGACAAGCGTATCCGTTCCTGCAACTGTAAAGATTGGTGGTTATACATTCAATGTGACTGCAATCGGTGATAAAGCATTTAACGGTTGCACGAAGCTGAAAAAGGTGACCATTGGATCAAAAGTGATTACTATTGGAAAACAGGCATTTAATGGCTGTAAAGCACTGACTTCTATCACGATCAGCTCAAAGGTGTTGAAAACTGTAGGTTCCTCCGCATTAAAGGGAATCTCTGCTAAAGCAGTGATTAAAGTTCCGGCAGCAAAATTAAGTGCATACCAGAAACTTCTGAAAGGCAAAGGACAGAAGAGTTCTGTGAAGATTACAAAATAAAAAGAATAAAAAATTATATAGTTAAAGTCATATAGAGGCAGAACTGATAAAAATTTCTGCCTCACATAAAAAGATAGTTCCTGAAATAGAAACCCGGAAATAAAGTTGGTGTCATGAGCAATTCTATTTCCGGGTTTCGTTTTAACCGAATCAAGTAAGTCTGTCCCATGCGAAGATTGCGAAAAGCAATAAGCAGTGCGTGTGGACTTGCCATTTGTCTTATATTCTGGAGTTCGTTGGCACCAGAAATGCTTTAAAATGTACGAATAATTAAAAAAATAAAAAAAATTAAAAAAGTTTCAAAAAAGGTGTTGACATCCGACAAAATCCATTATATAATAGCAAAGCAAGTTACGGAGCGGACAACAAATAAGCCGCCTGAAACAAGCACAATATGGAATCTTAGCTCAGCTGGGAGAGCATCTGCCTTACAAGCAGAGGGTCATAGGTTCGAGCCCTATAGGTCCCATGTTACAAAAGAATATGGCGAGATAGCTCAGTTGGCTAGAGCACACGGTTCATACCCGTGGTGTCGAGGGTTCGAATCCCCCTCTCGCTACTTTATCCTCTGTTTTACAGAGGATTTTTTTTGTTTGTCGTCAAATCTGCCATAAAAAATTTTGGCGTGAGCAACAGAAAAATTTGCATCTAGGAATTTGCAATAATTTGTTGTATGATATAGATTGCGTAATAAAACAAAAGAAAGGGGACATCAGACCGTGGCAAAGAAAATGCTCTTTGTGTTTAATCCAAAAGCGGGAAAAGGCAGGATTAAGATGCATTTACTGGATATTGTTGATATATTCAGCAGTCATGATTATGAGGTCATTATCCGCGCAACACAGGCACCGAAAGATGCATATGAAAAAGCAAAAGAATATGCGGACTCTGTTGATCTGATCGTGTGCAGCGGAGGAGACGGTACATTGGATGAGGTAGTTACCGGAATCACAGAGAAAAACAGTAATGTACCGATTGGATATATTCCGGCAGGAAGTACCAATGATTTTGCAAACAGTCTCTTTATGCCCAAAAGCATGGTGAAGGCTGCTCAGATGATCATGGAAGAAAAACTGTATCACTGTGATATAGGAAGATTTAACAGCCAGACGTTTGCATATGTGGCTGCTTTTGGTCTGTTTACAGATGTATCCTATGAAACAGACCAGGATCTGAAAAATGTTCTTGGACATGTGGCATACCTTCTGGAAGGGGTAAAACGACTGTTCGATATCAAATCCTACCATATGAAAGTAACCTCTGAAGAGATTCAGGTAGAAGATGATTTTATCGTAGGAATGATTACAAATTCCAGATCTGTTGGAGGATTTAAAAATCTTACTGGCAAAAATGTAGATATGAATGATGGGCTTTTTGAGGTGACACTGATCAGACATCCGAAGAATCCTCTTCAGTTGCAGGAAATCATGACTGCACTGGTGATGGCTGAGGACAACACGGACATGATCTATTCATTCAAGTCAAAGAAGCTTATGATAGAGACAGAAGAGGAAGTGCCGTGGACACTGGACGGAGAGTTTGGTGGTGATCACACTTATGTGGAGATTGAAAACAGGCATAAAGCACTGAACCTTTATTTAAAAAGTACCAAAACCAAAGAATGATCATAAGATCAAAACTGAGAAACATACAGCAAAGCATAAACCAAAGGAGATAGAAGATGTCAGACTACGTGAATGTAACCGAACTTTTCGGATGTGATGTATTCAATGACGCTGTCATGGAAGAAAGACTTCCGAAAAAAGTATACAAAGAGCTGAAAAAGACGATAGAAGAGGGAAAGGAACTTTCTCTGGAAGTAGCAGATGTCGTTGCTCATGAGATGAAAGAATGGGCAATCGAGAAAGGCGCCACACATTACAGCCACTGGTTTCAGCCTTTGACAGGAGTAACTGCAGAAAAGCATGATGCTTTTATCACAGCTCCAAAGGAAAACGGCAAAGTACTGATGAGTTTTTCGGGTAAAGAACTGATCAAGGGAGAGTCAGATGCGTCTTCTTTCCCGTCAGGTGGACTTCGAGCAACATTTGAAGCAAGAGGTTATACGGCATGGGATTGTACTTCACCGGCATTTGTACGTCATGATGCAGCTGGCGGAACTCTGTGTATCCCGACTGCATTCTGCTCTTATACAGGGGAAGCACTTGACCAGAAGACACCGCTTCTTCGTTCTATGGAAGCAATCAATACACAGTCTTTACGTCTTCTTCGCCTTTTTGGCAATACAACTTCAAAGAAGGTAACACCATCTGTTGGTGCTGAACAGGAATATTTTCTTGTAGATAAAGAAAAATGGCTGCAAAGAAAAGATCTTACATATACAGGAAGAACTTTGTTTGGTGCGATGCCGCCGAAAGGTCAGGAGATGGATGATCATTATCTTGGAACTATCCGTCAGAGAATTTCTGCTTATATGAAGGAAGTAAATGAAGAATGCTGGAAACTTGGTGTGACAGCAAAGACACAGCATAATGAAGTTGCACCGGCACAGCATGAACTGGCACCGATCTATGCACCGGTAAATATTGCAGCAGATCATAATCAGATCATGATGCGCATCCTGAAGAAAGTAGCCAGCCGCCATGGTATGCGCTGCCTGCTTCATGAGAAACCATTTGCAGGCGTAAATGGCTCCGGTAAACACAACAACTGGTCACTGACTACAGATGACGGAATCAATCTTCTGGATCCGGGGAAGACACCGCATGAGAATATACAGTTCCTTCTGGTTCTGACCTGTATCCTCAAAGCAGTAGATACACATGCCGACCTTCTGCGCGAATCTGCGGCAGATGTTGGAAATGACCAGAGACTTGGCGGAAACGAAGCTCCGCCGGCTGTTATTTCCGTATTCCTTGGAGAACAGCTCGGAGATGTGCTTGATCAGCTGATCAGCACCGGAACGGCTACGCACAGTAAGAAAGGCAGCCTTCTGGAGACAGGTGTTAAGACTCTTCCTGATTTCATGAAAGATGCGACAGACCGTAACCGTACTTCACCGTTTGCGTTTACCGGAAACAAATTTGAATTCCGTATGGTAGGATCCAGAGATTCTATTTCTGAATGTAACGTTGTACTCAATACGATTGCAGCAGAAGCGTTCAAAGAAGCGTGTGATCGTCTGGAAGCTGCCGAAGATTTTGATATGGCAGTACATGATCTGATCAAAGAATATGCAATTGATCATCAGAGAATCGTGTTCAACGGCAACGGTTATGCACCGGAATGGGCAGAAGAAGCAAAACGTCGTGGACTGCCGAATCTGCCGTCTATGGTAGATGCAATTCCGGCGCTGACTACACCAAAGGCAGTGAAGCTGTTTGAGGAGTTCCATGTCTTTACAAAGACTGAACTGGAATCCCGTGCAGAGATTCAATATGAAATCTATGCAAAAGCGGTTAATATCGAAGCGAAGACTATGATCGATATTGCAACGAAACAGATTATCCCGGCAGTGATCAAATATACGACTGTTCTGGCAGGTTCCATCAATGCAGTGAAAGCTGCAGGCCCGATCGATGTGAGTGTACAGATGGATCTTCTTGAGAAATGTACGGCACTTCTGAAGGATACGAACAGTGCAATGAACAGACTGTCCAAGGTCGTGGCAAAGGTTCCGGAGATTCCAGAAGGCAGAGAACGTGCAGTGTACTGCAAAGATGAAGTATGCAAGGCTATGACAGAACTTCGTACACCGGTGGATGAACTGGAAATGCTGGTGGACAAAGAAATGTGGCCGATGCCGTCTTATGGCGATCTGATTTTTGAAGTGTGATCTTCGAAGGAGAAATTTAAGTGAATGAATTGAAATTTCTGGAGGAGCAGGGTGTCTCCTCCTCTTTAATAAATAAAATTGTAAAGTTTCGGGAAGTATATCCCGTTTCTGATGAGGTGAAAAACAGAATTATCAAACCTGCAATTCCATTTTATGGAAAAGATATTCTGGAGATGGCCATCGCGGGGATCCTGCAGGAACAGAATCTGCTTCTGACCGGACCAAAAGCAACCGGCAAAAATATTTTGGCAGAAAATCTGGCATATATTTTTAACCGGCCTTCTTATAATATTTCTTTTCATGTCAATACAAACAGTGGAGACCTGATCGGTACGGATACTTTTGAGGACAATGAAGTAAAGCTTCGAAAGGGAAGCATTTACCGGTGTGCAGAATATGGCGGATTTGGAATCCTTGATGAGATCAATATGGCCAAAAATGATGCAGTCTCTGTTCTTCATGCAACGCTGGACTATCGGCGTTCCATTGATGTTCCGGGATATGACAAGATCGATCTTCATCCTGCAGCAAGATTTATCGGTACGATGAATTATGGGTATGCAGGAACAAAAGAATTAAATGAAGCACTTGTATCCAGGTTTTTGGTTATCGACATGCCGGCACAGACGGAAGAAACGCTGGGATTTATTTTTCATCAGATGTTCCCGAATGCCAGAGAAAGCGCGATAGAGCAGTTTGTTGGATTGTTTCTGGACTTGCAGCTGAAGGCAGTGAACAGTGAAATTTCAACAAAAGCATTGGATCTTCGAGGACTCCTTGCGGCAATGAAAATCGTGGATGTGGGACTTTCCCCGGCAAAAGCTGTCCGAATGGGAGTAGTTAACAAAACGTTTGATGTATTCGAAAAAGAAATCGTAGAAGATGTGGTAAGTACCAGAATTCCATCGGAATGGACCAGAGAAGATGTATATGAATAATACAGAACCAGTTGAAATTGATGAATATCGCCTGGAACTGGAGAATAGGATCCGTAATCTGTTGTGGACAGTAAGCGGAGATTACCAACTGGATATGAAGCCTGACGTATCGCTTTTTCTCAGATCAAAGGCAATTGCACTGTATGATGGAATCAAGCAGGGCGCTCTTGCCAGATATTATGATAAGGATATGCTCGGGCTTTATCTTGTTAAAAAGATATTTCTTCAGGCAGGAGAGAATGAGCTGACGTTTGTGGCACAGCTCTGTATTGAAGAGGCTATAGGAGACAAGATCTGTGAAGAACGGCCGGGTATCCGTGATATGCAGAGACAGTGTATGGAGGATATTCTGGAACAGGAATTTGATATACTGCCGGATCTTAGAGATATTCCGGGAAGATTGAAAGTTGCAGTGCTCCGCAGAAGACTGAACAACGGAGAATGGCATGTGGAGAAAAAATTACAGCCATTTATGGAGTTGATAGAGAGAGCTGGTAACAGTACAGATACACTGGAACTGATCCGTGTGATCGATGAACTGTATAATCGATTAATGGATCCGAATTTTGAAAGTATGCATGGGACACTGGAACAGGTGCTTGCAGTGACGATGGAAGATCTTACGGAATATTCCTGGGAGGATTTTCTTTCAGAGGAAATGTATGAAGAGGTACTGGAAAGTTATGCAGAGCAGCTGACAAATTCTGTTTCCGGCCTTGAAAATTCTGCAGTTACAGAAGAAATGGAAGAAAAACGTCAAAAGAAGCGTTCGGTCAAAGTAGTTACTCCGGAGATGTTGGAGAAAGCTTACACATATGTGGAATTAAATTATGGAAAGTCTTATTTAAGTGAAGCAGAAGAGAAGAAGATCAATTATCAGATGTGCCGGGGAATTCACAGTGACTGCAGTCTGTACTTTACGGAGGGAATTCTCAAAAATCCGGTAAAAAGCAATTATCAGTACGAGTATGCAAAACGATTGCGAAACAAAAATATCTGGCTTTATCATGACAAACACAGGATCGTGAAACATAATATTACTGTCCTGACAGAAACACTCCGGAAATCTCTGGTACTCAGAAGTGAGACACAGACTGTTCTTTCGGATCGTGGAATGATCGTACCTTCCAGATTGTGGCGGATTGGCCGGACTAATGATGCAAAACTGTTTCAACAGGAACTGAAAGGAGAAATATCGGATTTTGTTGTGGATGTTCTGATCGATGCGAGCGGATCACAGATGAAGCGGCAGGGTGATGTGGCACTGCAGGCTTATATTATCAGCGAGGCACTGAGTAATGTTGATATTCCGTATCGGGTGATGAGCTTTTGTACCTTCTGGGATTATACGATCATGCATCGGTTTCGCAGATACGATGATCCGCGGTCAGAGAATGATAACATCTTTAATTATGTTACGTCTTCGAACAATCGTGACGGATTGGCCATAAGGACTGCCGGATATGATCTCCTTCAAAGAGAAGAAGAAAAGAAGATTATGATCATTTTGAGTGATGGACGTCCATATGATGTGATCATAAACCGACCGAATGCAAAAAATCCGGAGCCTTATCAGGGAAAGGCTGCAATCGCGGATACAGCAACAGAAGTGCGGCGTCTGCGTAATCTTGATGTCAGTGTTCTGGGGGTATTCGCAGGAGAGGAAAAAGATCTCGCAACGGAAAAAAAGATATTTGGTAAGGATTTTGCTTACATCCGTGATATTGCGAACTTTTCGAAAATTGTCGGCAGATATCTGACAAAACAGCTGGAAATTGATGGATAATAGACAAAAATGTGCAACATTTCCAAAAAGTGTTAAATAAAACGAACGAAAATATAAAAAATTCATAAAATCGCCCTTGATAATCAACATGAAGTCGGTTATAATGGTATGAGGTTAATAGACCAAAAAAAATAAGGGAGAGGAAATCAATGAACGAAAACAAAGAGTTCAAACCGTATATTCCTGCTGAAAAAGTAACCGCAGAAATGACGGTAACATCTGTGATCATGGGTGTCATCCTTGCTATCGTATTCGGTGCAGCTAACGCATACCTCGGACTTCGTGTCGGTATGACTGTTTCCGCATCCATTCCGGCAGCAGTTATTTCTATGGGTGTTATCCGTGTCATCATGAAGAAAAACTCCATTCTGGAGAGCAACCTGGTGCAGACGATCGGTTCTGCCGGTGAGTCACTTGCAGCAGGTGCTATTTTTACAATGCCTGCTCTTTTTTTATGGGCAGAAGAAGGTCTCTGTGATAAACCGAGTCTGGTTGAGATCACTCTGATCGCACTTTGCGGTGGTGTCCTTGGTGTACTTTTCATGGTACCGCTTCGTAACGCTCTTATTGTTAAAGAGCATGCGACACTTCTTTATCCGGAAGGAACTGCATGTGCAGACGTACTTCTTGCAGGTGAAGAGGGCGGCGCAAACGCTTCTACTGTATTTTCCGGTATGGGACTTGCAGCAGTCTTCAAATTTGTTGTTGACGGTCTGAAGGTTATCCCGGCAGACGTTTCTGCAGCATTTACATCCCTTAAGGGTGAGATTGGTATGGAAGTATATCCGGCACTTCTTGGTGTTGGTTATATCGTAGGACCACGTGTAGCATCTTTCATGTTCGTAGGTTCCATTGTCGGATGGCTCGTGATCATTCCGATGATTTGTCTGTTCGGACCAGACACATGGCTGTATCCGGCTGATCCGGGTGTGACTATTTCACAGCTGTATGCGGCTGGCGGTGCGGCAGCAATCTGGAGCAAATATGTTAAATATATCGGAGCAGGTGCCATCGCTACAGGTGGTATCATTTCCCTGATCAAATCCATGCCACTGATCATCAGCACATTCCGTGATTCCATGAAGAGCATGAAGGGCGGATCCGTAAAAGGAACTGCAAGAACAGACAGAGATCTTCCGATGAATTTCATTCTGATCGGTATCGTTGCAATGGTAGTTATTATCTGGGCAGTACCGGCTATTCCGGTTAATCCGCTTGGAGCACTCCTTATCGTAATCTTCGGATTCTTCTTTGCAACTGTATCTTCCCGTATGGTAGGTATGATCGGTAGCTCTAACAACCCGGTTTCTGGTATGGCAATCGCTACACTTCTGATCTCTACAATTGTGATCAAGAGCAGCGGACAGACTGGAATCGATGGTATGAAAGCAGCAATCGCAATTGGTTCTGTTATCTGTATCATTGCAGCAATCGCCGGTGATACTTCTCAGGACCTTAAGACAGGATACCTTCTTGGTGCAACTCCTAAGACACAGCAGATCGGTGAGCTGATCGGTGTTGTTGCTTCCGGTCTTGCAATCGGTGGTGTTCTGTATCTTCTGGATGCAGCATGGGGATATGGTGGAGCAGAAGTTCCGGCTCCTCAGGCAGGTCTGATGAAGATGATCGTTGAAGGTATCATGGGTGGAAATCTTCCGTGGGCACTTGTATTCATCGGTGTATTCCTTGCAATTGGTATGGAAATCTTAAGAATTCCGGTAATGCCTTTTGCAATCGGTCTTTACCTTCCAATCTATCTGAATGCAACCATCATGATCGGCGGTGTTGTTCGTATGTTTATGGATGGCAGAAAGAACGTTGATGAAAAAACAAAGAACGATCAGGTTACAGATGGTACACTGTATTGTGCAGGTATGATCGCCGGAGAAGGTCTGGTAGGTATCGCACTTGCTATTCTGGCAGTTGCTGGTATCAGTCTGGATGTATCCGGAGTTGTTAACTTTGGCAATATCGGTGGTGTTGTTCTCATGATTATCATGATCCTGACACTGCTGAAATTCTCCTTATGGAAAAAGAAAAAAGCCTGATGAAAAAACAGAGTAAAAAAAGCAAAAAACAAAATATAGAGATTAATTATCTGGATTTAATTCCAGTCAGATCAGAAGAGCTTCACTGGCACAAGGATATCAAGGGACGCGTGATTCTGGATGTGGAAAATACAGGATGGTTCAACAAGATTGCACAGACTGTATTCAACAAACCGCAGTACACCAAGGTGCATCTGGATGCTCAGGGTACTTTTATCTGGCCTCTGATCGATGGAAAACGTACGGTGACCGATATCGCGGCGCTGGTAAAAGAAGAATTTGGTGAAGCGGCAGAACCGCTTTATCCAAGAATTATCAAATATTTCCAGATTGTTGAGAGCTATCATTTTATTAAATTTGCAAATATGCCTTCCAAATAGGGCAGACTAAGAACGGGAAGCAGCGAATCGCTGTATCCCGTTCTTTTAGGTTAAGGGATACTTTATTAAGATATAGAGATATAGCAACAGAGAAAGGAGTACTTATGAAAATTGCTGGAAAAAAACCCTGGTATCTGGAATATCTTCTTATTATTGTCGGAACCGGACTTATGGGAACCGCGATCACTTCCTGTTTTGATGCAGCAGGAATGGTAACCGGTGGCTTCTCTGGTATTGCAATTCTGGTAAAGGCCTGGACAAAAGGTTTGTATGGAAATGGAATTCCACTCTGGATAACAAACCTGATTCTGAATGTTCCATTGTTTCTTCTCGCTACTAAAATAAAAGGTTTTGCTTTTGTAAGGAAAGCACTGCTGGGAGATATTTCACTTACAATATGGCTTGCCATTCTTCCTGCCTGGAAACTGTCTGAAGATTTTCTCCTTGTCGCGTTATATGGCGGTCTTCTGCAGGGAATTGGAATTGGATTTGTATTTCTCGGTGGTGGAACGACTGGCGGAACAGATATGCTGGCTGCAATCATCCAGAAATATCTGCGACATTATTCTATTGCACAGATCATGCAGTTTATAGATGGTGCGATAGTTGTTGTGGGTATGTATGTGTTTGGTGTGGAACGTGCTCTTTACGCGATCATTGCAGTATTTCTTGTTACAAAAGTTTCGGATGGTATCATTGAAGGTTTGAAGTTCTCCAAATCTGTTTATATTATTACGGACAAACCGGATGAGGTTTCCAGAATGGTCATGGAAGATCTGGATCGTGGAATTACCGGTATTTCTGCAAAAGGGATGTATTCCGGTGAGGACAAGCTGATGCTGTTCTGCGTAGTCGGAAAGAAGGAACTGGTACATTTGAAAGAGAAAATTGATGAAATTGATGAGAATGCTTTTGTCATTGTTGGGGATGCACGAGAGGTACATGGGGAAGGTTTTATAGAAAAATAGGAATTTTATACAAAAAAATGCAAAAAAATTAAGTTTTGGTCTTTCATTTTTGGTAATTTTATATTAAAATAACAGATAACGAAGGAAAGCTATGGGGAAAAAGGAGAAATACGCATAAAAAGGCGGGAAGGGATGTAAGCAGATGATATCAAATCAGGTACTACAGAATACACTAGAGGGATTAAAAGAAATATCCAGGACAGAATTCTGCATTATTGACACAGAGGGGAAAGTCCTTGCAACAACTTTTGCAGATTTTTCAATTCAGCCGGGGGATATACAGGCATTTGTGGAATCCCAGGCAGACAGCCAGCTTGTGAAGGGATTCCAGTATTTTAAAGTCTGTGATGACTACCAGCTGGAATATATACTTGTGGCACATGGTGACGATGAAGACACTTATATGGTTGGCAAGCTTGCAGCATTTCAGATCCAGAATCTGATCGTTGCATATAAAGAAAGATTTGACAAAGACAGCTTTATCAAGAATCTCCTTCTTGATAACCTTCTTCTGGTAGATATTTATAATCGCGCGAAGAAACTGCATATTGATGCAGATGTTCGTCGTGTTGTTATGATTCTGGAATTGCAGCAGGAAAAGGATCACAGTTCCATGGAGAGTGTGAAAAGTTTCTTTGGCGGCAAGAGCAAAGACTTTATCACAGCGGTCGATGAAAAGAGTATCATCATTGTTAAGGAACTGGAAGATGGCGAAGGTTATGCAGAGATGGATAAGCTTGCCCATGCGATTTTGGATACCCTTGGGCTGAACCAGAATGAAGAGACTCATATTGCATATGGAACGATCGTAAATGAACTGAAAGAAGTTTCCCGTTCCTATAAAGAGGCAAGAATGGCGCTGGATGTTGGCAAGATCTTCTTTGGCGAAAAAGATGTTATTGCTTACAGTTCGCTTGGAATCGGACGTCTGATCTATCAGCTTCCAATTCCGCTGTGCAAAATGTTTATCAAAGAAATTTTTGAGAATAAATCGCCAGATGATTTTGACGAAGAAACACTGGTTACTATTGACAAATTCTTTGAGAACAGCCTGAATGTTTCAGAAACATCCAGACAGTTATATATCCACAGAAATACACTGGTCTATCGTCTGGATAAGTTACAGAAGAGTACCGGATTGGATCTTCGTGTATTTGAAGATGCGATTACATTCAAGATCGCACTGATGGTCGTACGTTATATGAAGTACATGGAAACGCTTGAATATTGATCGCACGTCGATATGAAAATTTTGTGAATTCAATAAAAATGCTTGCATTCCAGCATAATATATGTTACAACATTGTTACGAAATGTTAATAAACTATACCGCAGGATGCAATGAAATGCTGCCGGGATTCTGGCAGCATTTTTTATGGAGTCCAGAGAGACATATTTGTTTTAGGCAGTTGCAGCACTTTTGGACCGGATATAGATAGAGGAGGATATTATGGAAACGATGATCGATCTGATTGATGTGACAAAATCGTATGGTAAAGGCCTTCCGGCTGTGAACCATGCTAATTTGCACGTAGATAAAGGAGAATTTGTTTTTGTAGTAGGAAGCAGTGGGTCAGGAAAATCTACACTGATCAAACTTCTTATGAAAGAACTTGATAGTACAAGTGGACAGATGATAGTCAGCGGTGAGCGTCTGGAGAAGATGAAACATCGTCGAGTTGCGAAATACCGTCGTAAGCTTGGTGTAGTATTTCAGGACTTCCGTCTTCTGAAAGACCGCAATGTATACGAAAACGTTGCATTTGCACAGCGTGTTATCGGGAGACCAACGCGAGTGATCCGCAGACGTGTTCCGGAGGTTCTTCAGGAAGTGGGACTTGCTGAAAAATACAAATCCTTCCCGGATGAGCTTTCTGGTGGTGAGCAGCAGAGAGTGGCGCTTGCCAGGGCACTTGTAAATCGTCCGGATATCCTTCTGGCTGACGAGCCGACCGGAAACCTGGATCCGAAGACTTCTGAAGAAATCATGAAGCTTCTGGAACAGATCAATGAGCGTGGTACGACTGTGCTTGTGGTAACACATAACAAAGAAATCGTTAATCAGATGAAGAAACGAGTGGTTACCATGCATGACGGTGTGATCATCAGTGATGAGAAAGAAGGAGGATATCATGAGGCCTAGTACAATCTGGTATACCCTCAAACAGGGTATCAAAAATATAAAAAGAAACTGGATGTTTTCCATTGCATCTATTCTGACCATGGCAGCCTGTATCTTTCTGGTAGGTGTATTTTATTCACTGGTAACAAATGTAGATAATATTGCACAGAAAGTAGAGCAGGAAGTTCCAGTCACTGTTTTTTTTGATGAGGGAACGACTGAAGAACAGATGCAGGAAGTCGGCAATCTGATCCAGGCACGTCCGGAAGTGGAACGAGTTGAGTTTGAATCAGCAGAGCAGGCATGGGAGAACTTTAAGGATAAATATTTCCAGGGATCTGATGCGGCAGAAGGATTTAAGGATGACAATCCGCTTGTCAATTCTTCAAACTATCATGTATACCTGAATCAGATCGAGAAACAGACAGAGTTAGTAAACTATATTCAGGGGTTGGAGCATGTGCGAGATGTTGAGCAGTCTGAACAGGCAGCAAATACGCTGGGAAGCTTTAACAAGCTGGTTTCCTATGCATCGATCGTGATCATTGCGCTCCTTCTGATCATTTCTATTTTCCTGATCAGTAATACCATTTCTGTTGGTATTTCTGTTCGTAAAGAAGAAATTGGAATTATGAAATACATTGGAGCAACGGATGCATTTGTCCGTGCACCGTTCCTTCTTGAAGGTATGGTCCTTGGAGTGATCGGTGCAGCGATTCCACTGGTAGCACTGTATTTCCTGTACAATAGTGTTGTTGAGTACATCCTGAATAAATTCAGTGTGCTTACAGGTGTGGTTGCTTTTATTCCGGTATGGCAGATTTATCAGATACTTCTTCCGATTGGACTTGCTCTTGGAATTGGCATTGGTTTCATTGGAAGTATGATGACAACAAGAAAACATCTGAGAGTGTAATTGTGAAAGTGCAAGGTGTGAAATAACCATCAGGGATCATATAAGTAAATAAAAGAAAAGCGGCATGGGACTTTAAGTTCTGTGCCGCTTATGTTATATTTAGATACCAGGGTTAAAGGCACGAAAATTAACAATACAACAGGAAAGGCAGTCGTAATGAAGCATAAAGAATACGTGACAGGAGTTGTGACAGGAGTTTTGGCTGCTGCACTTGCAGCAGGTGGGTTAAATTATGTACATCAGAATCAAAGTGGGAGTGTTCTGGCGGACTCAGCGCACGTAGAAAAAGTAGAATATCTGGAGAAACTGATCGATCAGGAATATCTGGGGGATGTTGATCAAGATAAACTGGCAGAGGGAATTTATGCAGGACTGATTTATGGCCTGGGAGATGTGTATTCCAGATATTATACAGCGGAGGAATATGCGCAGGAGACCGCAACAACAGATGGCTCTTATGTAGGAATAGGGGTATCTATCCAGAAAAATAAAAACGGTGGCGTACAGATTGCAGAGTGCTACGAGGGCGGTTCAGGTAAGAAAGCCGGACTGATCGTAGGAGATGTGATCACTGCGATTGACGATACCGATGTTACGGATATGGAACTCTCTGAGGTAGTCAGCCTGATCAAAGAAAATAAAGACAAAAACATTGTTCTGACCGTCCAGAGGGAAGATGAGGAGACACCTCTTCAGATCACTGTAGAAGTAACAGATGTGGAACTTCCAGCCGTATTCAGTGAAATGCTGGATGATGAGACCGGATATATCCAGATCACGCAGTTCACAGGCGTTGCACCACAGCAGTATAAAGATGCTTTTGTGGATCTAAAACAGAAAGGAATGCAGAAACTGGTAGTAGATCTTCGTGATAATCCAGGTGGACTTCTGACGTCAGTATGTGAGATATTGCGGGATATTCTTCCAGAAGGACTGATTGTTTATACTGAGGATAAGGATGGAAATCGGGAAGAAGAGACTTGTGATGGCAAAAATGAACTCCATATGCCATTGGCTGTTCTTGTCAATGAGAGCAGTGCCAGTGCTTCGGAAATTTTTGCCGGTGCGGTCCAGGATTATGGGATCGGAAAGATTGTCGGAACAACAACTTATGGAAAAGGCGTTGTGCAGGAGCTGAGACAGCTTCGTGATGGAAGCGCAGTGAAACTTACTGTTTCAAACTATTATACACCAAAAGGAAATTCTATTAATAAAGTAGGAATCAAGCCGGATATCGAGGTCAAACTTGCATCAGAACTGTTGAATAAGACGGAAATCAGTCATGAGGAGGATAACCAGCTGCAGGAGGCTTTAAAAACGCTGCAATAGATCAGTACGTAAGATAAAATTAACAAATTTAAAAAAAATGTAAAAAATACTTGCTTTTTATTCAATTATTTCTTAAAATATATAAAGGCTATTTTGTATAAGGAAGGGAATGATTTCATGAATAACACAGACAAGTACAAAAGAGACTTTGCCAGAGTCCTGACACTTCTTATGCTACTGGCTGCATTATTTGTAACAGACATTCCGGTAAGTGCAGATACGACAGACAGTGCCACTGTTTCAAGCATCAGTGCAGTTACCGAGAAGGCAGAGATAAAAGCTTCCAGCAATACAGCACTTAAGATCAGCTGGGAGAAATGCCCGCTTGCACAGGGATATGTGATCTACAGAAGAGAATCTACAAGAAAAGCATTCAGAAGAATAAAGAAAGTCAGCGCCAGCAGGACAAGCTATATTGATAAAAGACTGACCTCAAGCAAACCGTATCAGTATGCAGTGCGTGCGATACGTAAGGAAAATGGGAGATATGTATACAGCAGATATCTTATGGTAACAGGTGCTACACGTCCTGCAACCGTGAAGACAACGATCAAGGCAGCTTCCAGTTCAACGATGAAAGTGACATGGAAGAAGAGCTCGAGAGCAGATGGTTACCGTATTTACAGAAGACCTGCTGCCGGAAAATGGGTTCTGGTTGCTGATGTGGCCAAAAATCTGACTTCATATACAGATACAGGCTTGAATGCAAGTACGAAATATGTGTATACAGTACGCCCATATAAAAAAGGCGGTAATGTAAAATATATGTCAGCCGTGAAGCTGAGTAATAAAGCATCAACGCCAGCGGCACCCAAGGTTACGCCGTCAGGCGACACATCAAACAGTAGTGTTATGTCAAATACCAGGTTTACTGCAGCACAGAAGGATGTCATGAAAAAAATCCTCTATGCGGTGGAAACAGGTGGACAGGTTTATGGAAATCAGAAATATGGTGATTTCACAGAGGCTTTTACAAACAGCAGTACAGAGTACACGATCACAATTGGTGCAGGTCAGTGGTATGGTACAGAAGCACAGCGTCTTCTGAAACTGATTCATGCAACGATGGGAGAGGATGAGTGGAATAAGATCGATACAGGAAATCATTATGTATGGACAGCTGTATGTAATGAAGACTGGACAAAATATCGAATTCCCAAAAGCTCCTGGAGAGCAAGAGTTATTGTAAAACTGCTTCAGACAGATGCTGGAATCAAATGTCAGGACCAGCTGATGTATCAGCAGATCGACGAATATGAAGCAGAAGTACGGAAACTTGGTGTATCGGATCCACAGGCTGTAGGGATGTTTATCAACATCCGTCATCAAGGTGGATACGGAGCTGTTACGCGAGTCCTTGGAAAAACTGCAAAGCCGGTTAATCTGATCAATGTGTACAGAGCACTTGCCACAGATTCCGGTGGACAGGTAGGTACATATAAGACAAGGCAGGCAAAAGTATATCAGTGGCTGCTGACATACATGAAATAATAAGAGTACATCAGGGGCTGATCTCGCATGAGAGATCAGTCCTTTCTTTTTGTGAAAATCCATTGCGTATGGCAAGTGTAAAATGTTATAATGATATAGATTTTTTTGTAGAATGCAGGGAGAAAAGAAATGATTTTAACTGAAGATAAGATCTATACCATGTCACTGGAGACGGAATCTGTCAATCGTGACAGCGGATTAACAAATAATACGATAGAATTGGAATTTACAAACAAAGAGTTATTACATGCAATTGTTACCTGTGGAATGCCGATCCAGAGACTGACAGCTGCATTTCCGGAGAAGAAACGTTTTGAATTCTTATACAAACTTTTTCTTGTAGAAACAGCTCTTGATGCAGAGGGAGACCGCCTGAAAAAATCAAAGAAGATCGCATATCTGGATTCTTCTGAAAAGAGTGTGATTTCCTACTATATGGGAATGTTTTTTACAAAGATGATCAGTCGCCGACTGTATGGATCTGAGTACCTGACAAATCTGAATCTGATTGAGACACCGGATCACAAAGAATTTATTGATTTTTTTGCCAGTGAATGGCGCCCAGAGATGATAGGCTACAGACCGGATGCTGATGCCTGGAATGTCTGGGAAGCAAAAGGTGGAAGCAACTACAGAGAGCAGGCTCTGAAGAAAGGTGCTGACCAGCTGAAGGCAATTGGCACTGTAAATGGGGTGCGCCCGGATCCGGCGGCAGTCTGCATGACCTATTATGATCATGGCTATCTCTGCGGAATATTGAGAGAACCGGAAGGCAATACAGAAGGGGAACAGTTGAAGTTCACTGAGGAGGATTTTTATAAGGCATATTATGAACCAATCTGTGAACTTTTTCTGGATAAAGGCAGCAACCTCAGATTACATGATCTCTATGCGGAAGTATCACTGGAAGTGCCATATTTTACAGAAAATTACAGAGAACCGGATGAAAGAAAGATATGTATTGGAATTTCCAGAAAATTATTGAACTGTCTGATGGAAGAAGATTATTCTGCGGTAGCTGAAATAAGAAAAAATGTGCAGGAAGAAATCTGTCCGGATGGTGCTTATATGGGTGCAGATGGTATTTTTATAAGATAAAGAAGAACAGATAAATAAGGATAGCGAAAGAGAGAGTATTCAGTGCTCTCTCTTTTTTCACAGACGGGAAGGCAGAGCATTTCGCAGTGGAAAAGATAATTTTTTTTAAATACAAAGGAATCAAATATTGTAATCGAGTCATTGATATGGCATAATAAATATGTATGAGGTTAAAATAAGAAAAAACAAAGTTAAGAAAATGTAAAAAAATACTTTACAGAAGGAGCTGTTCCGAAAGAAATACTGAGCTGACGGGACGGCCACAGAGGAGAAAAAAATGGCAGTATTTTCAATGATCTTATCTTTGCTCTCAGGAGTAGCATTATTTCTGTTTGGAATGTCTTTGATGGGAGATGGCCTGAAACTTGTAGCAGGTAATAAGCTTGAGGCATTTCTGTACCGTATGACCAATACTCCGCTGAAGGGAGTTGCACTTGGCACTTGTGTTACCAGTGTTATCCAGTCTTCTTCAGCAACTACCGTTATGGTCATCGGTTTTGTTAACTCCGGTATGATGAAACTGAAACAGGCAATCGGTATCATCATGGGAGCAAACATCGGAACCAGCATTACAGGATGGATCCTGTGTCTGTCCTACATTCAGGGTTCCGGTGGTATTGCAAGTATTCTTTCTACTGCAACCATTTCAGCAGTAGTCGCAGTCATTGGTATTATTCTTCGTATGTTCTGCAAAAGATCCGTACATAAGAATATCGGAAACATTATGCTTGGTTTCGCAATTCTGATGACGGGTATGCAGACCATGAGTGGTGCTGTTGCACCGTTGAGAGAAAGCCCGGTCTTTATTGACATGCTGACGATGTTTTCCAATCCGATCGCAGGTATTCTGGTAGGTATTGCTTTCACGGCCGTATTGCAGAGTGCATCTGCGACAGTCGGTGTACTGCAGGCACTTTCCGTAACAGGAATCTTGACATTTGCCAGTGCATTCCCGATCGTCCTTGGTATCGGTGTTGGAGCAGCCTGTCCAGTTCTGATCTCTGCAATCGGAGCTAATAAGAATGGTAAGAGAACTGCACTCATCTATCTGATGAATGACTTATTCGGCCTGATTTTGTGGTCTATCATCTTCTATACCGCAAATGCTATCGTGCATTTCGGATTTATGGATATGATCATGACTCCGGTAACGATCGCAGCACTGAATACCGTGTTCCGTGTAGCTACAGTTGTTGTTCTGTTTCCATTTATTCCGAAACTTGAAAAACTGGTGTGCATGCTTGTGAAAAACAGTGCAGAGGAATTGGAGGATGAGGCAGACTTCGATCTTCTGGAAGAACGTCTGATCAATTACCCGGCACTTGCAATTGCTCAGTGTCACCGTGCGATGAACGGCATGTCCAAAAAACTTCGCAAGAATGTCAACAGAGCCATGAATCTTCTGAATGATTATCAGCAGGATAAGTATGATAAGGTTCAGCGAAAAGAGGATCTGATCGACAAGTATGAAAGTCGTCTAGGAGAGTATCTGATCCAGCTGACAAAGAGAGAGATGAATTCTGCACAGACAAGACAGACTTCACTGTATCTGCATACGATCAATGACTTTGAGCGTATCGGTGATCATGCTTCTTACATTGCTCATATGTCCAATGAAATGCATGATAACCATACGAATTTTTCACAGGAAGCCTGGGATGAGCTGAATGTTGTTATGGAGGCAGTTCGTGAGGATATCAATATAACCTGCAATGCTTTCATGAAAGACGATAAAGAAATGGCACAGAGAGTAGCACCTCTCGGAGCTGTGATCACAGGACTTTGTGATGTACTGAAGATGCGTCATGCAGAGCGACTGAGCCAGGGCAAATGCGGACTGGAAGAAGGAACGGTGTTCAGTGATATCCTGAACAGTTTTGGCCGTATCGCAACGCACTGTGCAAGTGCTATGGTTGCGCTTATGAAGAGTGGAGAAACCGGTTCGGATCTTCATATCCATGATTCCAAGATTTATCCGACCAACAGTGTGGAATATTATCAGTACTTCAAGGAGTACGGACAGAAATACGATATCGAAAATCAGGAAGGTCATGTGCTCAGCATGGAGCCGGAAGAAGTAGAATAAAGATTTGCAAAAAAACGCCAGTTTCAAATTAACTCGAAACTGGCGTTTTTGTTCCTACCACGGATATTTTCCCTTTTTAGCATAAGGAAGAAGTTTACCATCGAATTTAATGATAACACGGTGATTTCCCTCTGCATCTTCGGTCACATCTACATCCAGTCCGAAATCTATAGCGCTCATGATGGCGTTTCCACCCTGTTCGTGAATAATGTCTTTGATGGCAGGACCGTAAGTATCAATAACTTCATGAAGTCGGTAAAGAATCGGATCAGTATTTCCCTTATAAGGATGGCTGTTGAGAAATGCAGTAGCGGATGGACTGATTTTAAGCGCTTCTGCAAGTTTCAGTGTGTATTCTTCCGGAACATACTGCTGTCCTT
>OGUP01000281.1_pt1 | contig 33159 bp, 45 predicted proteins | sample 1553661 | NCBI WGS metagenome assembly OGUP01 (sample SAMEA2580026, study PRJEB22360) | human gut metagenome | biome: human gut; feature: human-associated habitat; material: faeces | place: Denmark | collected 2008/2010
CGTTTCAAACTCTACAAACTCTTCTATTTGCTCTTCAGTTGCTTCGACGTCAGGATCGTATTAAGATCTGTTGTTCCTATTAGCATGATTTATGTGTTATAACATTAAACATTTCTTTTGCTATCTGACGTGTAAAACTTATCAAGATTCCCCTTTTGCTTGACAAACTTTCTTTGACATAGCATTTCAGATATACTGTTGGAAAGCTCCAAAGCCTTTATAGCTTCTTCATCGCCATCTTTAGCTCTTGATTCAAGTTCAGCACGATATTCCTCATAAAACAAGCCATTCGTCGGCTTGGCTTCTTCTGCATTGTGAGCTTTATGTTCGTTATATGACTGATTATCAGCAGTAGAGCAACGCTCTTTATTGTATTCCTTAAACCAGCTCATAATAACTTGACCGTCAATGCGATTATATATCTTGCCATACTTCATCTTCATAGCATTTTTAAAGCACAACTTGATATCGTCCAGTTTCATGTATGCATATTCCTCAATAATCAGATCTACGGTCATTGCAACTTGGACATCAGACATCGTTTCTGCTGCATTGAAGAATTCTAATGCGTCAGCTAGTAGATATACTACTGCTGCACGAGCTTTTGTCTCTCCAAGATTCTTAATTATAGTCCCAATCAAAGGTTCATGGGAAAGAAATACGTCTTCAATCCTTCTTGGATTCAGCGCCTTGCAGTATTGCTCCGGCGAGTTGCTTAAGGCGGCTAACTGACTCCCTTCTTGTTGTCGCAGTATCAGCTCGTTTTCCATTATAATTTCCCTCCAGTATCTTTGTATAATTAGCTTGTTTAAATATCCAATCAAAATCACATTTCCAGTTGTGGTCATTGCCCCCGAGGAGAAAAGAACTTTGAAGCACAAGGTTAAATACAGTTCTAATGCTTTCTTTGCCGTATTGGGCTATACGTGCTTTAACTGCTTTCTTCCGTGTTTCGGTCATTGATTTTATAGCCGGAAGCTTATCTCTAAACAAGCTATTATACCAATTCATCAAACCTACCCAATCAATTTTTGGGGAGTGGGACAAAGAAAGCTCGTCTTTCTTTTCTTCTCCGTTAGGAGAAGTTTCTTTATTATTTTCCTTTTCTTTTCTTTTCTTTCTATTTACTTTTACTTTACTTTTACTTTGTTCATTATCGCTATGATTAATTGAATTATTTGTGCAATTAATTGAATTGTTTGCACAATTAATTAAATATTCGGGGATAATAGTCGTTTCTTTGCGTTGATAAGTAGCAAGAAGAAATCTCTTTTGAATGCCAGAAGATGTGAGTATTTTATACCTCTCATAAAGTTCCTGATCGAAAAAACCAACCTGTAATGATTTTATCAAAACTTCTTTTACTGCGCCCTCGGAAACCCCAACTGTGTCAGCAATAACAAAAGGCAAATCTTTGTCCCACAAAATGTAATACCCTTCATCCTTGTAGATATTACACAGCAGGCAAATAAGTATAGAAGTAGATTGAGACCCACAGGCCCGTGATATCTTTCTTATCTTAACATCTGTAAAGAAACCAACATCCATAGGGAAATAATCTATTCCCTGCTTTGTAGGTCTTCCAGCCATAATTGTTTAATTAATACGCATGAATACAATTTCTCTTACTATCAGCGACAAAACGCCGTTTAAGCTTATAACAGTAGGCAATACGTGGATTTCCCTTGGCTGTGGGAACAATAGTTCCATTATTGCATTTTGCGCAAGTATCTGGGCGGATAACTTGCTTGTCTGATTTCTTTTTCATGATTAATATTGTTGTAGGGCTACCTACCAGTAGCCCCCGTTGGTTACATTAAATCGGTAATACGTTTGGATGTTTTTTGTAATACAAGTTGGTAAGTGCAGATTTTAATTGCTGATAGTTTTTTACTATACCTATCTCAATCCATTGTGCGATATTCATTTCAAGTTCGTATAATTCCCTCAACTTGCTTTCGTCTGCAATTTTGTTTCTCATTTCACTTTCATGCTTCCCATATACTATGATATTAAGAGAACGAGCAAGGTCTTTTACTTTTTCTCTGAATATTTCTTCGGGAAGAATAGATTTTACGGCCTTACACATTGTTGGATAAGCATCGCCAGACAAATTACGAAACTTAATCATTTCGTCTTGAACAAATTTTACTACATCGTATTTGAAGTAGGGATTAATCCACATACTTATATCTATAAATAGCATCGGATGAACCCAAGTACCTCCATGTTTTCCTCTTGTGGCATCAATTATACCCTTGCCGCTGTGAATGTTCTCCTTCTCTAATATCACCTTTATATAATCAGATGTTGAACTATTATTCATATAGTCATCCAAATCCTTCTTTTTTAAAACCCCATTTTTCTGGGTATTTAGAATTTGCTGATTATCAACATGTGAATTCCACTGCTTCAGCAATTCCGTTGCATTGAAAAAGCCATCACAAGTTCGTTGTGTTACTTTGAATTCACCCATCGGGCGAACCATAATTTGATTTGTCTTCATATAATTAAATTTTTAGATTTTACTTTGGTAAAAAAACTTCTCTCCCTTTTTGCGAAAAGTGAGGTAGCCCACATATAGGATACCAAGCACGATTAATATTTCAATCATGGCTATTATCTTTTAATTATCCCTGTCCTTCTATATTCTTCCCATTTATCGTACTGTTTCGTTTTAACGAGATAATGGAAACATGAACACTTTAGCTCTACTTCCTGTCGCTCGATTATTCTAGTCCATCGGAGCGTTTCCCTTGTTCGTTCAAGCTCTTTTTCAAGAGCCGCTATTCTTCGTTTGTCTGCTGCGCTTGACTTGGCTACTTTTGGTAGTACTTCGGCTGTCTTGTGGAACACTTCACGATACACATCAATACAGGACGAACCTTGCGAGCGATGAAGTATTCAAGGCAGGAGACGGAGAGGTAGTAGTCAATCTTATTTTGCCCGCCTCTCGTTCGCTCACCATTTTGGGCGAGCGGCTGATAATCAACGCCTTCTATGAAACTTTCTTTTAAAGCTCGTACAGCCTTGTCTTTTGCTGAATAGCACAACATCCAGCAACTATCAAGGTTTACAGGATAGGTTATTTCCATTTTGGAAATAGCCAGAATAGTTTTGAAATAACGTTTGATTTCTTCGGTTGAAGAAGATAATGATAAGATGCACGTGTCGTGTGCAGACGTGAGTCTACAATTTACTATACTTCGATTGCTACTCAATTTCATTGGACTTGGCATGTGATGAAATTTGAGTTATTAAAATAAGAAAGGCTATCGCCTCACGAACCGCCAAGTCCAAGTTATTACATAATTGTAGTAACTCATGTGAGTGATAGCCCCTATATCTTGCAATATAAACGCAAAGCATAGCCACAAAAATAGCTACTACAAATAATGTCTAATACATGAACTTGGCGTGTTCACCGCAAAGATACACTCAAATTTCAAAATACCAAATGAAAATCTTATTTTTTTAATCCAAAGTCCTAATCGTTATCTCCACACGTGGATTTTCCTTGTCTACAAACTTGCGTGCATGAATAAGACAACAATTATTGTCGTTCTTAATGCATTTGATTCGCTGAAGCACATCTAATTGTAGCTTTAATACATTATCAAGGTCGCTCCGTTTACTTGGGTAGTACACATCAATATAGAACTCAAATGGCTCGTTGATATTCAAATCCCTCAACTTTCCTGCCTGCCAAATAAAGGATTCCTCATACTTTTTCAAGGAATGAGTTTTGGCTAGGCATCCGTGCCCGTTGATTGATACTATCTTATAGCAATTAGCCTTAGAAGGAGCGTTCCCTTTGATTATTGTCTTATATTCCATACTATCGTCTGGCATTCTTGTTTGGTGATTGTTATTTTCATGTGGAGACGGGGCGATTCGAACACCCAATCAAGGACTAAATCCTTTTGCGCTACTTCCAAGGTTAATTACTCCTTATATCTCACGTACCGTACTTTCTAACATGTGCACCTCTCGAAAGTCAAAAGCACTCCACTGCGCATCTCCATGTTCGCCCGCCAATCTTCACAGACAAGCAGGCTGGGGTAAAAAGGTTAACAAAGCTATTCCTTTGCTTCATAAGGATATACATCCATAATAGGCGTTTCAGACACAGATGCTATTTGATAATCTGCCATCGTCCCCTTCATGCCTTCGTCTAGCTTCTTGACAGCATCTCTTAAATTGGAAGCCTGAACAAGTACATGAGTAGATGTTTTCTTTTCAGCACCGCTTTTTTCATCAAGCGTGATAAATACCAATTTGCATTTAAACCAGCGATCAGCCGATTCTTCTTCAGAAAAGAATATCTCCGAATAATTAGCTCTCTTTATATCAGAAACTGTAAACTCCCCACTGATAAAGGGTGTCATTTCTTCAATACATTTACCTTCACTCTCTGTGAAAGACAGAGCATCAAACAAATAAGGTTCTGTAACCTTTTTCTGCATTCCATTTTCCGCTACTTTCTCATAACGGATTTTCACTTCAAACCATGTGTGCATCATAAATAACTATTTTTATACAAATTCTTTGTTTCTTCCAACTTCAATTTCCATCAGTTGTATTAGTCGTTCCTCGTTTGGGGCAGGGAGATATACAGAAAAAGCTTCATTCATTACAGACCAATTTCTCCATCTTTCTATAGATAGCGACATTTCTCTCGTGTCAAGCTCGTAAGTATGCCTTATGTATCTCACTTTCTCACCGGCTATTTCTTTATCTACAAAATAAATGTCCTTGTTTATTTCCTTATATATTGACTCTGCTTCATCATTTGTATATCCTGTTTGCGTAGCCCAGTATCCAATAAGAAGCCATAAATAAGAATTTTGATTCAGGCTTCTTTTAGGCTTCTTTTCTGTTAATTCTACTATTTTCCCGTTTTTAACAAGCAAAGCGGAACGAGATTTAAACTGTTCCGCTTGTAATGGATTAGAAAGATCGTACAACATGATTTATAATTTACTGTAAATCATTATTAGCCATGATATTATCATATAGATTCCTGATATGATATATCTGTCATCACGCTTTCCTCTAAAATTTATCAGAATAGCTATCGCCAACACTGATAAGGCACATAACCGCATTGCTAACATAGGTCAAAAAGGAAGGTCGTCATCAGGTGAAACACTGGGAGCTGAATCAACCTGTTCCATACTTGGAGCACTTGGTTGTGGATTATAAGTTTGCAAGTCACCCAAGAAGTAATTCACCCAATCTTTTCTTTCTTCCTTTTTAGGAGAACAGGATACATAGTGTGTGTAAGTGTTACTTCCAAATGTAGCAGGTTCCTTACGCTCTCCTACCCATATATTCAGGAAAATACGCTCTTTACCATCTTTACACATTACTTTTTTCATCTGCTCACGGGGAATATCCGAGAGGCAGATGCTACCAAATAAACTACTCATATTACTTACTTTTTAAATGTTATACTATACGATGTTGTACTTTGTTTACATGGAGGATTTAAGGTAAAAACTTCTCCACTATCTTCGTCAATTTCAGTTTTAGGCTTAGAAATTGCTTTTAAAAAAGTCTCCCTGTCTTTACATTGCTGGTTTATTTCTTCCCTCTGTTTAATAAGACGACTATATACAGGATCATTGCAAATGGAAAAATCATATGTAACACCAATTTCCTTTATTTGAATTACTGCACCTAAATAGCTGGGAGACTCACCTTTCCCATATTTCTCGCATTCTTGTATTACTGCATCTTTTATGTTTTCATCCTTTAAAAACGTATTTATTGTTTCAGAAATACTTTTCATCTGAACCACTGCATCAATCGGATTTATATCACCATCAATAACTTTGGAAATAAAAGCATTAGCCATTTCTTTCTGTTCCGTCTTGGAAGATGGGATTCTGTTGATTATTAGTTTATTACTCATTGCAGATTATGATTTACTTTATATTGATAATAATTTTCGGAAATCTTATTTATTTCATCATTCGTACATCTATAATTCTTCTCTATCAAATTAATTATAGAAAAACGTTGTTTATTTTCTCTTGCAAAAGATTCATTCCTATAAATCCATTTCATCAAATCTTCTCTTCCGAGAAGAGAAGCGTTTAAAACTTTGCGATTATCATTTTCTATTTGTGATTTATTATACTTGGTAGAATCATTGTCCCAATACACATCAGCAGCCATACCCAAAGCCTTGCAAGAAACAGATATAGCGTCAGTTAAAGCCATTTTATAACATTCGTCTGACGTATATGCTCCATTCTTTTCGTTAACAACAAATGAAGCTCCTCCAACCCCCTGTATTCCTTCACTCCACTCACCATTATATTTGACGAAAAGGTTGATATGCACAAAGCTTGATATTTCTCCATTTGCACCTTGTTCATTCCACATTTTTATAATCTCATAACGCCAACCAAATCCGCAAGGGCCAAACTGTTCTGTTAGAGTTTTAATTCTCCACATAGGATTGATATCTGTCTTTCCTTTTAAACGACCTGCTGAAATTGTTTTTTTAGCATTGTCTGGAACTTGCCTTATCTTATCGTAAAGTTCAAGACAATTATCATTCCATTCCTTCATATCATATATTATTTAAAGTGTAAAATAGTTCCCGGATACCGAATCAACGGACACCGGGATTAAATCAAGATAATTTGCGGATAACCTCACCGCCGTACGAATTTCTAGTTAGTTCTATAAACTCATAGACGGTAAACTTATCATTATCTACATCTATACCTTTATCCCTACAAAAAGACTCTCTCCCAGCTTTACAGCTCCCAGTAAGATCCCTCCATTTTTCAAAAGCTTCAAATGCAATTTTTAAACCTTGATCTATAGCGTATTGTACAACAGCATCCATAATTTAATAGTTTCTGACAACCTGAATATATCCGGCTTCTTTATTGTTCACCACTTTATATAAAAGTTGTCTCTTTTCAATAATTCTCTCTTCTCTAGCTTTTCTATTCAGTTCGATAGTGATTCTACGTATTTTTAATAACATTTCATCGCTATGACCAAATTTAATAGCGTCTTCTTTCTTTAGAAGTTTTTCTTCTATATGTATCCTTTCCTTGCTTTTATCAAATCCTTTTTTTCCTTTTATTCCTTTCATAATACAAATATTTAAATATTAATTTGTGGACAATAAAGGAATCGAACCTCTTTTTCACCCGTGAGAGTACGTTCTAACCATTAAACTAATTGCCCGTTTGCCTGTATCACCTTAGATACAGGACTTTACATCGAAATACCACACTTGACACAATGCAAATGCGACAAAAGAAAGCCAAAAAACAACATTAAATTCATTTGCGAACAATATCGTCATGGCAAGAGATATTATCCAAATAATAAATAATGGTATACGTTTCATATTATATATGTATTAGTTAGTGCCCGCACCTTGATCCGATCAAGACATCACGTAAACAGTGCAATTGTCCGTACGGGCTATATATTAACTTACTCACGTTGCTTCCTTCCGCTCATATCATCGCTGGTTGGCTATTACGCTATACTTCGCATCGGCTATACTGCTTATCTGCGCAGGCTAATTTAACGTGCCCTGAACACGGATTCATTTTTGAGGGTTAATCCTCCCATCCCGAATTAGGATTCATCGGTTTACCGTTGTGCCCTGAAAGCGTTTCGCTCGCTTCTTTCGTAGATTCTAACCTAACAGAGCCACTTGTTTACTTATCAAACTTAAAACGTAAATTATCACATCCTTTTGGGACTTATTGATGGCAGTCAATTGTTGAGCTGTCACTTCATCTACTACTGCCAATTTTCTTATATACTTTCGAGTGAAAGCTAACCCCTCTTTTATCTCTTCTGTACTCATAATCATCTCCAAGAACTATCATAATTGACATATTTATCAGCAAAGAATGCTTTCAACACATTTCCCTGTTTTGGCTCAATCGTTCTCGGATTCAACGATGCTACATATTCATCCATTTTGAGGCGAGCGTCCACCCAAGAAGTACGCAAGGCAGATTTCAGAGAATAACCATATTGGCGTACATACAACCAAGCTCTCTGCATGATGGCTTTCATGTTATATTTACCATTTCTTACTAAAGCGTAATCTCTATTTTTCATTGTCTTACCTATTTTTGATTATTACTATTGTTTCTGCCAAATTTTATGCTTTTATTTGTATAAAATTTATTTGTATTGCAAATATAGCCCTAATATTTGGACTAGCAAAATATTAATCTTAAAAGTTGGACTACAAAACATTATTTAACTATTAAACCGTATTATACATTATTATATAGAATCATGGAAATAAAAGAATTTATCAAAGAAGTGATAGGAGATATCACAGATGCTGTTATCGAAATTGACACTACCTATGTATGCTTTTGGTATGCTAAAAAGTTCGATTGGCGTCAACTTTCAGTGTTGGGGGTTCTTTTTTACTCTATCCCCCAAAAGAGTTACATTTGTTATGATAACCGGCCTTCTACTTTACCGGAAACTTAGTGCTTAATAATCATTTCGAGATGTTCCTCGATTTGATAAATAATCAATGTTTCATTTTAACCTCCTTTCTTGACTTTTCGGTTATAGACTATATTTCCTATTATTATGAACAAAAGTGCCAATGCTGTTCCGAATGCCCAGCCGCCTAGTTCCAGCTTTATCTTCTGCCATCTAGACAGCTCCTTCTCTACCGGGTAAGGGACCTGGATTGAATCAGTCTTGATGACCGTATCCGTGTTGTTGATTGTCAGATACCGGTATAGGTATTTGTACCTCTCTTTGTAGACGGTATCCCCTTTTATAAGAAGGAACACACTGTCACGTTGGTATATACTGTCGAACCGGATGCTGTCACGGGTCTTATATTCTATTCTCACAGTCTCTACCGGAACATACTTGATGCTCCGGCAGCTTGTGAAACATGTTGCCAGCGTCAGCAAAATGGTATAAAAGAAAGCTCTCATAGCGTATCCTTACTCGTCCAATCCGGACCCGACAACAACACACTCAACTCTTCGCCTTCGTAGGTAGGATAAGGATAAATCGGATTTTCCGTTTTTTCTTCTTCATCCAATAATGGCAAGGTCGTAATAGACGGGAAAAGAGCTTCGTAATGAACTATCTTCATGATTACCTGAATACCGTCAACGCTCTTTCGTGGGGTCAGGTGCAGTTCGTCGAGCATCTCTTGCGGTATCTCGTCCAGTTTCTCTGATGGGAATACAATGTATTTCATACGCTTTACTGTTTAATTCGTTATGTTACTCACTAATATCAGTTACATTATACATATCTAAAGTGGCTAAAAAAGCACATTCTTGGCAAAGTTGTCTATTTTCTTCCGTGACATCTACTGCCCCATATTTATTATCACCTGCGGTTCTTTCCTCCTCTGTCACTACATGTATTGATGTATTTCCCATAATAGATTTATTTACAAAGGGAGAAAACAATACTTGAAACCAAGTGCAAGCAGATAAATACCTGCCTACCCCATATGACAAATGCGAACCGTCCCTTGTTATATCATGCTCCGTCTGCAATGATGTATTCCGTGCATTTTGAATTGTTGTCCCAGTCGGAATAATTAAGTCTATCCCTACCTCTTGAACAAGACGTTTGACGCTACTAACTATCTCATTGTATCTAGCAATACCAACAGGAGCACCACCATAACCAGTCCAATAGGCATGTATCAACTGGAAACCTATACACACATTCTGATTAGTGCAGTTACGTCTTAATATTTCCATATACTCTTTTAACGATGGTTCCCATTTGTCATATTGGTTAGCCAAAGTAGAGACCTGCTGTATTGTGATTATATCCCAGTCTTGTGCAAGTAATTCTTTTAATGTGCCGGATGTTTTACCAATATCATAAGTCCCCACTCTTCTGGATATTGTGACCGTCTCGTTGGATTTATATTTATCAACCCAAGTCTCAAAAGAAGCCCTGCTCATAACGGCTATATAGAGGCATAATTTTGAAAGATCCGCTCCTGACTTCTCCACAATATCTCCTAAATATGCAGTAGGATCGTCTGTATAAGAATTTCCTATTGACAATATCTTCAGATTTTGGACATTCTTAGGATACGGATTATTTCTGTATCTAGGAGATATTACTCTTCTATCAAGCTCTTCAGTTTTCTCTTTTATTAATTCTGATTGTTCTACCAGCTTATCTATTTTTATATCTAATCCGGTAGTTATTTTCACTTTAAATTTAGGTTCACTAACGACTATATTGTTTATATATAAATATCCATTTTCATTGATAGTGATAACTTTAGGTTCATTCAACGTATTAACGTTAGCATCAGCCACTTCTATAATCTTTAGAGACTCGTCCGTAATGGCATAAGCTCTACCATTATTTCCACCTTGAGTAGCAATAGTGCATATGTTGCCCGCAAAGACCGGCAGCTTCATACATTCCCATTGAGAGCCACTATCCGAAAATAACACTGGTTCCAACGGTGCTATTCCTCCTACACCTTGTGTTAAAGCATAATAATACCCTTTTTGTGTGTCATCATGAGAGTATTCTTTTATTTCTTTAACGGAAGATATCGGAATATCTGTCATCTTAGTCTCTATTTCCTCAAAATTCCCATCTATCCCTTGCGCAATGACTCCCCATTTTTGCTCGGAGTCTTTTGCTATGTCAAATATCTTTTCCATATTATTCGTTTTTAATTAATGTTTCATTTGAAATTAAAGTATCGTTACCTAACATTGTCAAGTAGCTGGAGATAACTATGCTGATCTTCTGAGGAGATTTGGTGACCTTTCCGGTTATCTCGTAGGTTCCATTGTCTCCAGAGATGGATATGTCGCTGATGGCGTTAGATGATACGCCTATCAGCTTATCAGAAGCGTTTGACAAGGTTATGGTGATAGTTACCGTGCTACCTTCGGTTACATACACTCCCGGATTAACTGAGTAGGAGATCGAGGAGTAAGGGATGTTACTCTTTACAATCGGTCTAAACTCGATCATATCCGGATATAGCGTTCCTGCCCTTATACTTCTTCAGTTGGCGTTCAAGGAGGAATTCGGAGAGGCTGTAGGGGAAGAGCATGAGAGACCATAATGCTAATTTAGCAAATCTAGTATCGTTGTCTCTATATGTACCAAGCCATAATTTATCACTATCTACAAATGTTGGTATAATATTTATGTATTGACCATTATTTATATACTTAGACTGATAAAAAACTCTTCTTATTGTATCATCTGTATTAATTATATTTCTACCTCCGAAAGAATAAGAAATTTTTTCTCCATTATTGGATATAGTATTAAACATAAAAGCTCCATTGTTCTGTGATTCAGCTTTAGATAATACAGCAGCATCACCATTAGAGCCGATATTTATCCTAATTCTTTCATAATCGGCAACAACTGTATAGTCCTTCAAAACAGGGAGACCGGTCACCTTGCCGAAGTCGTTGATTCCGTCGAGATATAACGCACCATCAATTATTCCACTTTCCCCTTCCCAGCCGATATTGTTTAGCTGAATGTTGTGACCACCTACAAAGTCAATCAACTGATCGTTGAACTCTGCATGGTTATCGTTAGTGATACCTTGCTTCTTGATGTTGTAGTATAACTGAGGCTTGATGATCTGTCCTGGACGGTCCAAGTTGAAATAGGAGATGATCTGATTGATTTCGTCGGTGGTCAGGACTTTGTTGGCGATGAAGCCTCCTGCGTAGGCAATGCTAGATAACTCTTTTAACTCTCCGTAATAGTTCTTATAACCACAGACCGAAAATACTCCGTTAAGAGCAATACCCTCGTTATTTCTAACGGCAATATAATCGCCCTTATCTCCCAGTATGTTGTTTATGACCGAGTGAGCCGTACCGTTAAAAGTATAACCATATATACCTGTTTTCCCAACATCTTTGACGTTATTTCTAAGATAACCTCTAGTAGTAGGGGAATCATAATAACTAATTTGATTGTTTAGCCCTTTACCACTTACACTTCCGGGAATCTGTGATATCTGATGGATAATACTCACCACGGTAATCTCATTACTGCCCTCCAACATCTCAGATACAGGCTTGACAGACTCGATCATGTCGTCTACTCCGTCTGTACATAGCCAGCCTTCGAAGTCGGTTCCCGGTAATCCATATCCACTGCCCTCCGCAAATCCGAAGTTCAGCAGGCGCATGTCGTTCCCGTTTGGTGTCAAGTCCTTCAAAACAGCCCGGTCAGGGTCGTCGTTAGTCTTGCCCCAGGTGGATATAGCCATCTTGACATGGCTGAGTAGTTCGGGGTCGATGTAGGGACGACCGGAGCCGGAAGAAGCTACCGGAACTCCCAAGCGTATCGCATTCATGCGAATAGGATCAAGCCCTATCGCATCAAGCTTAATTGGATTTAATCCTATTGCGTTCATTACTCTTCTGATTCAAAAATAGAAGCCTTTACCGGTTCCGTTTCACATTCGATTTTAAGATACTGTCCGGGGATACAACCGACAACCGGACAAGCAAACACTTTTGTATAGCCTCTACTCGGCAGTGGAGAGTAATTCTGCCCGTCATAGCTTATATACACCCAAAGTTTACCGCCTTTTTCAAATGTAATCTGCAATCCTACTTCCGCAGAATTTACCTGAACGGCATCGCTTACATAATTCTTCTCGCCCTTCGTAAAGGTTATAGTTGTTTCTTTCATGATTATTCCTCCTATTTTTTTGCTGTTATCACTGTATTTCGTAAGAAATTCGGATACTCTGCCCGCACATCAAAACAAGGACACGCCTTGATAAATTCTGCCGGTTCCACCTCACCAGATCCATCCAGATCAGGTGAAGCATCTCGATGACCGAGCAGCTCGATGATAGGATACTCTTTACAGAGCTTCGCTATCAATTCGCGCAATGCTGTTTTTTGCTCGACAGTACGGGTATCGGCCGGTCTTCCACTCGCGTCCATACCACCGATGTAGCAGATACCGATACTATGTTTATTATAACTAATACCGGAAAACCCTTTCGTGTTACAATGTGCTCCGTCAATGGATAATGACCGACCGTTTTCTACGGTACCATCTAAATCAATTACAAAGTTATAGCCAATTTGATTAAAGCCACGCGCCCGGTGCATCCGGTCAATATCCTTAGCTCGCAAGTCTTGCCCGGCACGTGTTGCCGAGCAGTGAATGATGATTGAGTCTATATCTTCTCTTTTCATATACTTTCCTCCTATATAATTAAAATCAATACCAATATCTGAATAACCTGACCGATAAGACCTCCAATCAATGTCGCAGCAATATCCAGCCAGTCCCATTTGCCGCCCCATTGTTTATCCTTGAATTCCATTCCTGCCGCCAATCCTGCGACAAACAAGATGGTAAGTAGTACACCTGCCGGGATAGCGTAAAGCAGGTGCTTAGGACGGTTACTTTCTTTGATCCAACTCATGATTTTCTTCTTGAATTATGTCTCTCACATCTTCTTTGTCAACCTTGAACACCTTCTTTCCAAAGACTCCCAAAGCTCCAATTACATTTATATTGATCCCCTTTGGTTTCAATATATTGCCGACAATCGAACACCCTTCGATGAAGCATACCAATAAGCAGGAATACACATCAATAGGATATCCGCTATGACTTGCCACAGTGATCATGCAGACCATGCAGACAAAAGCAAAATAAGTAACCATCTTTCCCATAGTAGCGCGAATTGCACGAGAGAATCTGACTTTTTCACCCATTAGCATACTTTTTCTGACACCGAAGAGAAGATCACAAAGGATTACCGCGCATGATACAATCAGCCACGGAATCATATCCTGCAATGACTCGGAAACAAATGCGGTAGCGATTGCCGCAAATCCGCCTGTAGTTGTATGTACTATAGCTTCCTTCATAGCAAACAAGTCAAGTAAACGGTTAGCAATGAAATTAACTCAATCCAGAACATCGATTTGCATGCCGTCAGGTCCCATATAAGGTTTCCGGACCAATTCTTGACTACAAACGTTATCGCGTAGATCAGAAATGCAGCCCATAGCAGCAGCCAATACCACGAATTGCATCCTACCCATATTTGGGAGAATACAAGCGACATCACCGCGCCGGCTATATGAGCTTTCTTGTGTGCTCCTTTAAAATTCGGGGATACTCCCAATACAATCATTCCGACTACAGAAAGAAAGATCAGGAACTGACTGTTTTCTGTACTTGCATCCAATGCGGCCGGAAGCAACAACAAAGACGGGAGAATCATGCATATACCGAACCAATACCTGTTACTCAGAATGTAATAGGTATCGGAAATAGAATAAGGGATACCCTTTGTCTTGTAAATCATCACACCAACATAAGATGCGAAAACCAATAATGATAGTATTGCCAAAATCATAGTTTTATCTGTTTATAATGAAAACTCTAGTTTATTCGGATAACCGGTCTTGTAGTTGTAAGACTCGACTTCCTCTCCCGTCTGCAATCCCCGAACGAAAGCAATATGCTGCTGCGTCACATTATAGCAATCAAGAGCATATAACTCTAATGAGTTCAGCATAAGGAGAGCACTTGAAACAGGTATCGTATACTTTACCGCATCAAACCATAAAACGGTATCCAGTCTTCCGGCCTGCTTCTCAATATTGATTGAGTTAACAAGACCTACGCGGTCCTCTTTGGTAAGCCACATTCTCTTTCCGGAGAGAGTGAATGAATTCACAGCGTCTGACTTGTCATAAGCATTAATATCCGCTATCTTCATCTCTTTTAGTTCATCAAGGGTATACTCATGATCAACCAATACGGGATAGCCGCTTTCGTTCTCCCTTATTTCCTTTCCGGATGACTGACCGTCCAGCAACTCCTGCCAGTATTCTTCCGTTATCTCTACTGAACCTTCTTGTGGCTCATCGTAGAATCCTTGTTTCCAATATTTTGCCATAATATTATTTATTTCCAACGCCCAACGGCTATCCAATAAAAAGGATTAGTTCCCGCGCCAGTACCATTACTATCCCCAACGGTATATCTACTACGTATTCTAAAAAGGTTTGTACCTACCGATATTATAAAACCAGAAACAACATTCATACCGCTGCCCGGTTCGTAGTAGGTAATCACAGGAACATAACTGGTATTATAAAATGATAGTGGTAAATACACATAGGTGTCGTTGCTTGAGCTTGACTTGTATCCCCACTGAATCAATAAACCATTATTAAACTTAGCATATCCGTTCATGCCCAAGGATACAGTCATAGCGTTAGACAAGTCTGCCTTTGCCAAGTCGGGAATCATGTTCAGCAATTCTACAACTCTATCCCCTGTAAATCCGCTATTATAATCACTCATGCAAACTCTTTTTTAATCACATTAAACGTACTTCCATCTGACAACAAGAAACGTCCTTCAGCAACAGCAAATGCCTGTCTCTTGCCTATTTGGGAGATGGTAGTGGAGACAGATGCCTGTACTCCACTATTAGTTGTCCTAAACACAACAGTCTGCTCCCTGTCGAGTCCTTCGTTGGCAACATCGCTTGACACGCTTGCGGTTCCATTTGAACCGGGAGTGATAACGATGTTGCCTTTTCCTTCTTTCCAAGGAATCTGCATGCTCATTATGCGGCAGTCCAAGAAGTGTTAGACGTAACATTGACGGATACAGCAGATCCACTCTGAGGAATAATAATTTCCGTCGGAGAAACAGACAATGTAGCATCACCGGCAGCCTGTTTGATAGCAATCTGAGCAGCCTGTCCTCCATTCGCTGTTACCTTTAAGGTTCTAACGACCTCTTCGATAGTATCGTTTTTAGGAAATTCCAACTCGATAGAGAAAGGAAATTCCGCAGTAGCCCCCGGGTCACCGATAATAGTAGCCGCATTGTTAGTCTGAGTTCCATTCGCGCTATACTTTGCAGGCAAGGTAACATCCGTTACGCTTCCCGCCCACGCAAACGTCAATTTCGAAGAGTTTGTTTTACCCTCGATGGTCACTGTTCCTGCTGTTTTAGGAGCAGACATCTCAGAACCATTATCAAAGGAAGCAAACTCAGACTTCGGTGACTGAGTTACCTTATAGACCGAAGGGGTGGATACACCGACACCGGTCACCGTTACTGTACCAGTACGAGCTGTACGCCCAGTATGAGCGTCCGCGCTATTCGCAATAGTTCCGTTACCTGATCCGGTAGACGGATTTAATTTTAACCAACTAGGTTTTGCCATAATACAAAATTTAAATAAAACAATTCAATTAACTATATCATTCTTCCTGCACAGCATGCCATACCACATTGGACAACACATCGACGTTATCCTCGAAGTTATTCGAAGGCATCAGCCATATGTAATCAGGGTCAACTTTTAGATAAGCCTGTTTACCAACATCACAGACAACCCCTATCGACACCTTCATGCCCGTTGCCGAAGCGGAAACCTTCATCTCATCAGCTTTGGCCGATACATTTCCAATGCCCTTGATAGCTTCGATATGTACAGATATGCATCCCATTTTACACTGTCTTTATACCGGTATTCATCTTATCTACCTCTACTCTTGTTCCGCCTTCATAGTCGGAGTCAGGAAGGTAAGCCGTAGTCTCCAGCCAGATTTCCCCCGATCCGATAATCTTAGTGTCAACATAGCAGCTGTAGCTGTTCTCATTAATGCGTACCATCTGAGACTTCTTTATCGTCTGTGAGGCGGAGAAGACAAAGAAGCGGCATTGGAAGTCCACATTATCCATCGTCAGCCCCGAAGGGAGGTCGATGGAGATTGCCAACTTGATTATTGTACCTTTTGCTCGCATGCTTCTAATAAGATTTTATTCACCGCCATCTGGACGTATGCCACAAAGCAGGTAGATGTATACTTTTTCACAGATTCCACCTGCTCCGGAGATAATTCTACCTCGCCATTTTTATAGATGTTCTGAGCCAACTCCAGTTCACCCAAGTCTGCCGTTTTTTGATACATCGCATTACCAAGCGCCTTGCTGATATCGACAGTACTCTTATTCCCTTCGATATCTGTTACTTCGATTTCTCTAAAGTCTATTCTCATAAGTATGAATTTTATTTTTCAGTTAAACTAACCTCTGTTTCGTCCCATAATCGCTACAAAAAAGTCCGAATCACCATAATTACCATCCTTATGGAAGGTACGCACATGAAAGCTCCCTGAAGCTATATTTGATAACGAGGCAATTGACCACACCCCATGGACAGCTGTTGCAAAAGGGAAATACTCATTCCCCAGATTATGGTTGATAACATAGTCACCAGCCGCAGAACGACCTACGTAACCGGCAGTGCATCCGTCTCCCCAGGACCTCATGACAAACCCATCGCTACCTCTGATATAGGCCGCCCAAAGCACTCCGGGCGCATTCCAAATATCACCGTCACGCTGATAAAACCTATGATTACCAGCACTGTCGATAGCGTATCCATATTTGCTTCCCGACCCATTGGAAAGCACTTTCAGAGCATCACCGCCTCCGTAAGTCGTCACCCATATACCGTTACCCTCGTCATTACGTACATACATCAACGCCTCGGTTGGATTTATCCGCAGGAACTTGCCTCCGTTTATGTTGAGGTAGATATTGGCATTACTTTGCCCTGAAATAGCTAGCCCTGTACTTGTTATATTCCATTCTCCTATTTTCCCGCTATCAGCCTCAATTGTTCCTTTAAATTTATATTGTTGATTTATCGGATCGAGTTCAAAGACAACTTCATCTTTTACCAAAGCGAAAATTCCTGTGCGTTTTTCTCCGTCAATGGTGATACAATCCCTGCCTAACGCAATACCGGTCAGTTTTCCACTGCTGTCCTTCGTCCCAGAAAACATCTTTGGGGATACGATATACTCCCCGTCAATCTCTGTCTTATTATTATTCCATTGTTCGACCCAAGGGAGTAGATTCGCGTCTTTTCCGTCCTCTCCCGGAATACCAGGTTCACCCGGTTTACCATCCTTCCCGTAATGACCAAAGAGACGATAGTTCTTATACTCTCCCCACTTTCCATCTTGCAGAGTACGCTCACAAGTGTACTCATAAGGATAAGTTTCCGATGCTCCACGAGGATTATCCACCCACCAGAGCACATCTTCCCAGTATGTTTCATTAGTCGGAACAATCCCCGAATGCGCCTGAATAGCTACCTTGTATACATCATTGTATTTTACTATGTTACCTGCCGAATAGAATTTTGAGCTACTGTATTCAGGAGCATCACCAATGTATTCGTTAACATATTCGTTGGATGCCGGAAGGTCAATAACATTACGCTTAGACTTTGCAAGCAGGTAAACCTGCTCCTCGGTCTTGGAGTCCGTTGGGAATATGACAGGTTCGCTCCAGGAAGGAGTTGTTTTACCATCAATCACTGCAGTGGAATACCAACAGGTAGTAGGATCGAGCATACGAAACTTGACTCTGTCCTCGTTACTACTTGTGCTGCTGTCTTTCGTGTATACAATTTCAACAAAGTGACTGCCGGCTGTAGGCACTGCAATATCCACCACCACATTGGTTACTCCACTTCCCTCCCAGGCATGTTCGTTGGAACTGCTATATGATGTATCAAGGGCTTCTACGATACCTTTGTCGTAGTTCTGCTCAGATGATACATCAATCTCTATATGTATCATCTGATTAGCTCTTCTTGTCGTAAACGACACTCTTTGCTTGTATGTCGAGGAATGAGATGTAGGAGATGGAGAGACATAGTAATCACCGTCTTTTGTAAAGTTACCCGAATAAGAGAAGGTAATATCCTCCCGATCCGGAGAAAGGGACCATCCTGCCGGATTTGCACCGGTAGGCGTAGCAGGCTTTCCGAAAGCATGCTTATACCGTAGCTCCGTATATTTACCCGGTAATCCCTTGAATCGTATAGGATCACCCCATGTGCCGGAAGAAGCGCTTGAAGCGACCTTCTGAGAAATCCAGACAACATCTTTTGTTGCGTTAGTGTGCCATCCTCCGCTTGTCCCGCTTCCGGTCGGACGGGATGGTTCATCTTCGCTGTCATGGTATGTAATGAAAACACTCAGGCCATCCGTGCCGTCAGTACCATCTGTTCCGTCCTGACCGTCCGCAACCATCAACTCCCAAGCAGCGCCGTTATAGATATAGACGATACCATTACTGGTATTGCGATAAGCCCAGTTTTTTTGAGGATTGGCAGGAGCGCTTGATAAATCCCCTTTCCACGTAATACTGAGCCCGTCTTTACCATCTTCACCATTTATACCGTCAAGCCCCTTCTTCCCGTCTGAGACAACAGCAATCGTTTCGCGGTCGATCAGTACTACTCCCGATGTTTCATTGTAAAGCCGGAACTGTATCTTATCTGTTATCCCGGAGACGGATATTTGCTTATCCGGAGTATAGCTAGTCGCATTTCCTGAGTCTATAATATAATCCATTGAGTAGCCAACTGGCAGAGAGGATACGACAGTAGAAGCTCCGTCGGTCTTCATCACCCGGCAGGATATATTCGAGACATCACTGTTCCCGTCAGCATCTCTCTTTATGATATTGGTCGATGGCTGAAGCGAGTAAATGACCGCGTTCTGACCATTTGTTCCGTCAGTCCCATCCTCTCCATTCTCCCCCGGCTTCACTTTGTTTATCGATAAATGCAGGGTACGTTCATACTGAGAACCTTTGTATGTTACCCGTCCCGTTATGGGTATACGAATTACATCAGCCACCGCAGCAGTAATAGCTGTTACCTTAACTATCCCTGTGCTACGATCAGCCGTTGCTGTCACGCCTGTGATGCTGCCTACAGAAAGAGAATCAAGAGGAAGCTCGGTTGTTCCGTAGAACATAGAGAATGTTGTTGTGACAGGTAAACCGAATACCACCGTCCCGTCCAGAGAGCAAGCTACAGACTGCATTTCATCGTCAAGATCAGCAGAGATGCTTCCTTCTCCGTCAAGACCATTCTTACCATCCTCAGTCATCACATACCATGCGCCATCCTGGTATACGTAGCATTTCTTGTCGGTAGTATTACGATACCAGTATCCGTTCTGAGGATTTGCCGGAGCAGAAGAGAATTCCCCCATAAAAATGAGGCTTGTACCGTCTTTGCCGTCAGTACCATTCGTACCGTCCTGGCCATCTTTACCCGGTTCGCCCTTGAGATTTTCCTTTGTTTCCTCGTCCAGATTATCCCACGTTAAGACCACTCCCTTCATGGAGCACACATATTTTTTTTTCGATGCGTCCCAATACCACGAAATGGCACCTCCGGCTATGTGACCGGATTTATCTGTAGCAAATCGGGCTGATCCGTCTCCAAACTCAGCAGTACCGTCCGGATAGATACAGTAAACGACATGCCCTTTAGAGTCTGTACCTTTGATCATACCATTTTCGCAATAGAAACCCTTAAGCCCGTCTGTTCCGGGAATATCACCGCCCATACGGATTTTCGTACAACCGGCAAAACTCTTGCTGTTGATACCAAACAGAATATCGATTGCAGGCTGTCCACCTTCATCGGCATGCAAATAGATCGCACTCTGACGATTTACATCCTTCGAGTTACCGAACTGGACAATCTCATCACTGACAGCCGGAGTAGTCATACCCGACAATGCCGGATCAACAGCCTCCATGCCGTCTGTGTAACCTATACCGCCGGTGAACTCACTGACAGGTATGACGATTGTATCAACACCGTCAATCTTGCGTATTTCGGCTATCTCGACCCAATAGCCTTTAAGGGTACCATTCGTCCAATCCTGGCACCGGATGAAATCGTGTGCGACAAAAGACATCTCATCCTCTATGGTGACCAGCCAGTTTTGTCCGGACTCATCCAGCGTGGCAGTCTTTATACGACCGCATGCCTGAGTGATACCCAGTGCACCCTTCACCGAGCGGATCTTCTGAATAAGAAGCTCAAAAACGACCATTGTTTCGCGAACAACGAGACTGTCTATCTCCAGTTTCCATTTACCCTTGATATACTCCCACAGCTTCCATCCATGACCGGCAAATCCGGACACGAAGTCTTCGACGTATTCCTTTACGCCGTTCGACAACTTACGTCCTGTCACTTTCACAGAACAAAGAAATCCGTAGAACTTACCGTTACTTAGTATTGCCATATTCTAATTCTTCAATTAACGAATCTTCTGTTTCTTCTATCAATTCTCCGCCACGCACTACAAGACCACCGTTAGCACTTAATAGGAAATCGGTACCATCCGGTTGATCCTTTCGTATATATTTTTTCTCTAGTGCTTCACCATCTCCGCCAATTTCTTTTACGTTTCCTTTATCAGTTACAATAATGATTTTAGGATCTTCATCTCTGTTATGTATATATACTTCCCCTTGATTCAATCCTTCTAAATGCCTTGCTTCAGAAGGTGCCAACGGAGGATATACCGGATTGCCATCCTTGTCTATCTCACTTCCATACCATAACTCTTTTGTTACCTTCTTCTTCATTACACTTCAATTTTATCAGTATTTACAAAAGCTAATTGGGAAGAATCATACTGTAACATCTCCCCCTCCTTGGGATTGTTTATATTAAATCCAACGAGATTAATCGCCGACGATCCTCCAGGTATTCCACCCAAACCTGAAAGATTATTCTCCCTCTGCTCCAATAAGACTGAAGCCCAAAACATCTGACTATCCTCCGATACCTGAGTTACTTCAGGCACCGAATTTCCAGAGCGAACATAAGACGTGTCATTTATATAAAAATCAGAAAGACATAGGGATTTATTTATAAATTGGACAAACCAATAAGGAATACCTGAGGAATTACCGCACGACAAAGAAAACGTGTCATATGGAATTGAATATAATTCTATAATTTCCTGTTTTTGATTCCGAAATTGCTCATTCTCAACTTTTGCAGAATAACCGTTCGGTTTGAATCCTCCCTCTATTCTGAATTCAAAAAACAACTGATCTTCACCAGGCCAGAAGATATTGTCAAAAGGAGAATTATTATTTTTGTGAGAGCATCTAATAAGACATGTCTCATCCAAAATGAAGCTATCAGAACAGATTGAGAAGGGCTCGCTAACAGCATAGAAATTGCCAGAAGCATCCGCTACCTCAAGTACATATACAGCATCATGAAGTCCTGTTATTGCGGAATAATACATTTTTATCGTATCATTCACCTGATATTCAGAAAAAGAAACGGGTATTTGATTGCCTGATACTAAATTGCGTAAATAAGCCGTAACAGAATGGCTGGAATCATTCGAAAATACCTGGACTAGAATGTTGTCATTTGCATGAAAACGCTGAATATAGTCTATATCCTGCTGAAATTTGTTCTTTAATGGAGAAAAGAACAATGGACAGATGTCACCGATTTTAATCATATGGTCTTTTCGTTCTTTTATGGGTTAAGTGCCACTTGACACTGCAATGCAAATATACTAATTATTATAACAATTACAATAACTTATCAGCTTTTTATCTCTTTCACAATTAGAGAGTATCTTACCGATTCGGTCTTTCCGACATTAATCTTCATCTCTTTAATATACCCGTGTACGGCCTCTCCATTATAATCAAGAGAGATTAATCCAGATAAATTTGAAGGAATATCCACTTCACTTGTCTCAACGTCTACTTCTCCTACCGTAAACAAGCGATTATCTATAGGAAAATCATCGGTTTCTTTTATTCCCGCAATTGAGACATTACTATTACCATCAGAAGAAGTAAACTTAAGCATATTTGTGCATGCGCCTATATATGCCTTATTTGCTTCCAGCATAAAACGAGGTGAATATTCTATGTTAAACATTGTATCAGGGCTGATTAGACCCAGCAACTGACTAGAGCTGTACGGACGGTCTAATAACAGATTACCATTCTCTGCCGAAGTTGCATATTGACAACCTACGATAAAAACATCATTATCGCTATCATTATCGGTGGTATCTTCCCCCCGTTCTTGAACCAAAAACTCTATTCCATACGCGTCCGCCCGGTAAGGACTGATAAAAGAAAGAGTATTATCCGTCAGTTTTAATCCTGTTGAGAATTCATTTGTAAACCGAAACTCATCACGTCCATTGATACTGTCATAATCCTGCTTATCATATCCAACTTTTACGGAAGTGTTGACAAGAGAGGAATTGACGCTATATTCATAATCGTTTATCTGATCTGAAAGGTCTTTTACGACATAATTGTCAAACAATGCATATCTATGAATAAAAGTAACGTTGTTCCCTTCTATAACCAGAACATAGCCAAACTCAGCCTCCATAAACTCACAAAATTTCTTGAAGGAAGTGTATAGCTTTGCATTAGGAAGATTTCTTGCACTTTCTGCCGGCATTATAAAACACGAAGAGAGTCGACTCCGGGTAATTCCACCAGGTACATAATTGTATATATCTACGCTATAATCACTGCTATCTGTCATGCTTTCAAGGAGCTTTTCTGCAACAGTGGTCAAAAGAAGGACATCTATATTGACAGGATTGATACGGGATTGGAAATTTACAGATAAAGAGAAGCCTCTCAGATAAGTAGTCCATGTCATTGTTATAGGTGTAGCAGAATTATACAAGAGCAGATCCATTTCTATGGAATCACCGGAATTAAGGGATATGTTTATTAACTCACTAACAATAGTTGGCATATTCCCCGCAATATGCCTCCATACCCCAAACCGAGCAAGATCCCCATTTGCTCTTTTCACAAACAACACTACATCTGCATAGGCAGTACCATGTGCGTTATCTGCAATGACATAAAAAGAAAATGATAATTTTAGCGTAATATCGATATTAGAAAGAGCTTCAGCAAAAATTTGAACACTTCCGTCAGTCGTGAATGACTCATCTGTGAATACTAGAGGAGAGTCTCGTTTCGGTAACTCACTATTATCCAATATGTATACAGGAAAACTCACTGTAGCCGGTCGCGTACCTCCTCCCGCCTGCAGCGCTCCGTGGAATTGGATATACTGAAGGTTAGCATCATCTTCTACAGTTGTTCCTCCTGACACGTATTTAGCTTCATACTGGAATTTCAGACCGTCATAATAAAGAGATTGAGGTTTTAATTCAGACACCAGATACTCATACTGAATATTTCTCTTAGCTTTAATAATAGCGGCCAGCGTATCATCAATTGCGTTAATAGAGATTGTATATCCATCATCCGAATAAGAGGAAAAATCTAAGGCGCACTGAAATACCTTATCCCAGTTCCAGCTATTGTTTCTTTTATAAAAAGCTATACCGGCACTGGAAGAAAGGTAATTCTTTGAATATTCTTCCTTCAACAAATTATAAGACCGGTTTACAAACTCAAATTTAGTGCTAAAAGAACGAAGTACTCCGTCATAATCACTTCTTTTATAAGCAAGTTCAAAATCATCCCAGTTCTTGAGATCATCCGTTGCTTCGTAGGATATTCCATTTATTAAAATCTGACATCTAAAGTACATAGCTACTTGCGTTTTATTGATTTTACATCGTCACACATACGCTTAACCATAAAGGCATATTCTTTTGCCGTAATCTCATTCTTGCGGATCTGCATTCCAAAATGAGCCATGACCATAACTCTTTCCCTGGCAAAGTAATTTTTATCCATTTTGAAAGATTGCTCTTCCGTCTTTTTGCTGTTATAGCTCTCTATCAGATAACGACTCTGCGACATTATAGCCGATATCCGCTTTCTAATTTTTTCATGTTCAGACGGGAATAGCTGATATCCAAAGGATCTTAAGATATTAACCACTTCATCCCATTCTCCCCGATTTGCCATCAGTTCCGCAATCCTCATACATTCAACTTTTATATGAAGATTGATCAGATTACTCTTTTTCAAGATTTCACCAGAAACAGAAGATCCACCTACAATTTCGATATATTCAGATATGAGCATTGAGGACTGTGATTCCAGTTCTTCCTCTGAATGATTGCCGTCTATTATGAGTTTTCTCTTTTCTCCTAAAAAGACGTCAATAAAGATGTCTAGGGGAATTTTGTCTAAATCATTGTATAGCATATTTATGATTCAATTATTCCTGTTATTACAATCCAAGAGAAGGCGCTATATATAAGAAAAAGTATCAATGCAGCACCTGCTCTTTTTGCAAATTCTGTTGGGCCCACGCTTGAGATAAAGTCCCATTCGTTATAAATACCCACGCATGTAAGATAGGTTAACATTATTCCTATCAATATTATTATAAATGTTTTCATCTTTATATACCCTTATCCCTTTCCTCTTTCATTCTCCTTAGTTCTTCTCTCTGTTGCTGCTGCTTCTCCATTATTGTTGAAAATGGCTTTTTGAAAGGTTTATGTTCCGATTGATCTTCCGTTATTTTAGAGCGATCCTCTTGCAATAATTTCTTTATAGCAATTGCACTAAACATTATCCTAAACATCGCGGACTGATCCTCCAGATCTTCATCTTCCACCGTACATTCCGTATCTTTCATTTTATCCCACAATTCATCCGTTAATTTTCCACCAGAAAGACGAAATATTGCCGATATATCGTCTCTTTCCAACTCGACTTTTAAGATTACTTTTTCCATAAGAATTAAATATATAAATGTTCAACTTTAAATCTTTACAATCTACTATCAAGATAGCGATACTCTGCGGAACGGGCCATTTTTCGCAATGTCTTATTCAAGTTTGACATTCCTTGATTAGTCACGTCCATTTTTCGCTCCAGACTCTTATAGTCATTATTTACATTAACAATGACGGGATCTCCTTTGTCACGCCTCATCTTATCAAGCATCATTGCGTCAGAGCGAAGAGCCATTTTTTTGTAATCAACTATATCCGGGATAACCTCAGCATGTTTAGGCATATCAACCAAAGTGGGAACAGATGGGGTGATATAAGCTCCGTTATCTGTAAGAATAACCTCTCGCTTGCCACCATCACCGACAATAGCCAAACCTCCCGGGTGAGATTTATCCTTTGTTCCCTTTGCGTATTTCGGGATGGGCTGGGCTGCGATCATGGCTATTTGAGCAGCTCCCATTGCGGCAACTATAGCAGCAATAACAAAATTCGGCAACGCTTCAGTTACCGCCAAGGATGTTGCAATTGTTGCCTGTATGATAGAATTAGCTTTATCCCATTTGGCCTGCTTTTGCTGGATTTCAGCTTTTTGCTTTTCCAGTTCTTTATTTTTATTGGCTGTCGTTTGTTCGGCGGCCCGTTTCCGAGCCTCACCTACTTCCGTAGAAATAACTCCACTATTCACTAAGTCCTCGATGCGCTCCTTTTCTTCCTCTGCGGCTTCTTCATTCTTTTCCTGTTGCTCTTCGATTTTTTCTATTTGCCGATCGTACATGCCTATAACCATAGTTGATAGTCCTTCAGATATAGCGGCTGCACTAGCCAAAAGATCTTCTAATCCCAATTTACCATCTTTTACCATCTTCAGGATTAGCTCTGTTATTCCTCCAAACAGCGTGCCTAGCCCATCAACTGCGTCATCACTAACATTCTTCAGGTTATCTATTGATGATTGAATATCTGCCCAATATTTTTTATCACTTTCATTTTCTTCATCCCTTGCTTTAGTGTGGGCATCTCTAACCTTTTCTATAAGCTTTATTTCCTCTTCGGCAAGGGCTTCTTTCAATCTTAATCTTTCTTCATCTGATATGCCCTGTACATTAATCAATTCTTGCAGAAGTGCCATAGTACGCTTAGTCTCTATTATCGCATAATCTTGCGTTATTTGGGCCTTTCTCTTTTCGTATTCCTTTTTAGTGATTATGCCTTGTTCATATAATGTAGCCTGTTCGCGGATATCTCTTTGCATATTTCTCGAGCTCTTAATGGATTCATCGGCATATGCATTCTTTGCGCTATCCATCTTATCTTCCGCAAGGCTTTTAATCCTTTTTCTTTCTTCTTCATCTTTTTTATCCAAGTAATTCTTATCTATCGCCAGCAATTCATCCTGAAGTATCTGTTCGTAATTCTTTCTCAATTCATTTTCTTCTTCCGAATTACCTTTGATGGATGCTATATTTTCTTCATACTTCTTTTGAGCCGTCTGCCTTTCTTTCTCATACTCATCATCTATAAGAGAAATACGGGTTTCGGAAAGACGTTTGGCGATGTCTTCTTGGTATTTAGCTAGTTCATCAGCAGATTTTTTGCTTTTATCTCCAGTTTTTCCTAAAGGATTCAACAGATCATCTACATTTAGTTTATTTTCAAGTTTAATAGTTTGTCTTTCATTCTCTCTTAATTTATTTTGCATTTCCGATATTTTTTCATCTAAATCAGCCGCTTCTTTCCCTAGATCATAAATATCTCTAGCGGCATTGGTTGCAGCAGCTGGACCTTTAGCCAGTCTTCTTTCCGCATCTCTCATTTTATCATTTAAAACACTACGTTCATAAAATAAATTATTTAATTGATCTTCATATTCTAACTGTTCTTTAGATCTTTCTACCAGTTTATCTTGTATAGCTCTTGCTTGTGCAGTTTTTAGAATTTGTTCTGTTAATCTAGCATAGGCATCAGCAGCTTTTCCAGCTAAAAAATCCTCCTTGCTTATATTTTCAAAATATCCAGGAAATTTCTTTTGCAATTCATCAACTGCTGCATTTCTTTCTTGCATAGATCGCGATGCATCTTGTGTTGCTTTGTACAAAAGATCTAATTCTGTTCTTTCTTTGATAGAAGCAGATCTTCCTTCTTTTAATGCGTTTACCCACATTCTTTCAGCAGAAACAATATCATCTACCGCTCTCTTACCCTTAAACAAACTACCTATCCAATCCATTATATCCTTCCCATATACAGAAAGCAAAGTAATCCCTACAACTAAGGCGGTTTGCCAACTAAAGATTGATTTTGCAATTTGTCTCCACACAGGAATACCTTTCTGCCCAGCTTCTTGCATTGCTTGGTACTCTATTCTTGCCTTTTTAATCTCATCTGCTAAAATAGGAAGGTTATTAGATATTGCGAGAAAAAACGTATTCCAACCAACAGCAAGAGATGGCAACTCACGTGCGACTTGCTGAACAGACATACCTAAACCATTCCAATGAGAAGCATAATTACCAACGTTACGTTGATAATTTCCCATCTGAGCATCCATGCTCTTTAATTCATTCTTCAGCGTCTGTATTTGCTGCAATGTCTTTTGTCCTTCAGAACCTAAAAATGAATCTTTAGACATAGATTTCAGCCGTTTTTCAAGAGCCAATACCGCAGCATTCATTTCGTTGTAGCTGCTAGATGCAGAAATAATAACAGCAGCATGATTTCTCATTAAGTTTGAATACTGCTTGTTTTGCTCCGAAAGCTCCGTTTGACGCTGCTTTAGTAAGGCAGATTTATTTAGGTAGTCGGTTAAACTAATACTTCCATTCTTGTATTCTTTATCTAACCGTTTGAGTTCATCTCCCAGTTCTTTTATTCTAATTTTATTCTGAATAGTATCTGCTGTTAATTTGGTAACATTACTATCATAAGCTAATATGTTATCTACAATTTCAGCATATCTAATCTCAGTGGTTGCTATCGCCTTATTTAATTGATTAGTAGATTGGGTGTACGATTGGTTTGCCTGAGAGGCTGAACTTTGGGCGGAAGAAGTGTTTTGAAATTTAGAAGAAAGCGTATCCAGAGAGCTAGATATCTTATTTATCCCTTTAACTAAATCGTCAAATTGCTTAGGAAGAGTATTAAGGGTCAATAATTTATTTATCTTATTCCCATAATCCTCCAAAGTCTTATTGTATTTTTCCTGAATAGCAGCCATCCTATTCTGAGTAACAATAAGATCATTTAGTGTTTTATTATAAAGAGTCGATTTATCAGATAATTCTTGGAATGTTTTAGGATTGATTTTAACTCCACCGGCTAATTCTAAAGCAAGCTTCTTATAAATTGAATAATTCTCGTTTAATTCCGCCTTAAAGTTTCGCAACTGATCAAAAGCTTTTTGATCGACTACATCCGTGATTTTTAATTCATTTGCCATAACGTTCGAATTAAGTACCGGGCCACTTGACACGGTTTCCGCACAAATATAGGAAGATTTGAGGAAATTTACAAGCTATTTAGAATGAATAAGAATAAGAGAGAGATGTTGGTAAAAATAAAGGTGAAGTAATGCGAGAAAGCCGCGTCCCTTTATTGGTTCACGGCTCCTCTTTTGAATTTAAAAGCTTTGAATTTATAAAGTAGCAGATTGTAACTCTGCTCCGATATTCTTTATAGTGTCGAGAATCTTCTTTGTTGTTGACTCCCCGGCAAATGCCAGTCCGTTTTTATATTGGCGCATTTTAGACTCATTGATTCCAGCTTTTTTAGCAAACTGGCTCACATTAATCCAATCAAAGTAATTAAAGAAAGATTGAAGATCGTACTTAAAAGTTACATCTATATATTCCATTTCATTAGGAAGGGGGATACTTTCTTCTGTTATCATTCCCTTTGCTTCTTTAATACTTTCCATAAAGTCAGCTTTTGCCTCTTCCACGCTTGAACCATAACCGCCTAATCCATGATTAAGCAGCATATCATCTGAATAGATGGAGTATAAACCATCTGTCCCTTTTTCAATAATAGCAAGTATCTTCATAACTCTTTGTTTTTGATTTGAAATTTAAAAGCCATTGAAATATGTTTTCTCAATTTAGTAAGTAAACGGCAGGGATTAAATCCCCGCCATCTTCTTAATGCTCTTTAATGTGCCGTCTCTCATTTCTTGGCTCTCATGTCTTGGTACTGGAAAAGTCTGTTTGGTTATCGGACTATACCATATATCATGATTGGCTCCATGACGATGTATGAAACAACCGGCTTTCATTAGCATCCTTACTAATTCTGATACTTTCATAATTTCAATGAGCTTTTAAATTCAAAACAAAAGTAACGTATTCGTTACTGATAAACAAACAAAAGGGTAACAAATTTATTGTTGAATGTATTATTTAACACTTTTAAAAGGAAATAAGGGGAACTAGAAGATAGAAGGAAGTATTCAGAAACAAAAAAACGCCCACCTTCCGGCGGGCGAAGACTGGTTAGGGAGGTGGACTACAAAACTGATTACCAATCGTCATTTTCATTTCCAATCAAACCATGTTTTACAGCTTCTTCTATCTTATCCATAATTACGTTAGAATAAGCGTGAGCCATAACCAAAGCTTTTGATGATGTCTGCTTCGCCTTATGCTGATCTTTTTTTGAGAAAGGATAACAAGTTTCAAGCCCCCATTTTTCAATATTCAATTGTGGTCTTTGAGAACCATCAGAAAAAGCAGATATAAATCCACCGCCTATAACCTTCTCTACATTGTAATATTGAAGAGTATATGTTACACGTATCTTTTTATCTTTGATATCTATTTTAATAATAGGGGTCATACTTACTTTATAACGACTCATTCCACCAATATGTTCAGCAATGTTACCAACATACCCTTCAGCTATAATAGACCCCAATTCTTTATCATTTAATTTTATAACCGAATTAGCATCATTAAAAGATGCTGTAACCCAATGGTTTAAAATAACATACAACTGCTCTTTCGTTTGGTCACCACAGTCTATAATTTGCTCGTATGTTAATGATAAATTTTTATCTAAAACCAATTCTTTAGACAAATTTTCAGCAGCCTCAGTCCACTTTTCTCCATATCTCTCTTTAGCATACTTTTCAAGCTCTTCCGCCCTCATCACTTGTGCTTGTAATGAAACCGATAATGTAACCGTTAATAATAAAAATAAAATCCTCTTCATTGCTGTGTGTATTTAAATGTTTTATAATTATTTGGCAAAGGTATGCCTTAAAAATAATTTCAACAAATAAATAACACAATTTTCACTGATAAAGCCTATTTTTCTTTTATTTCAGCCACTATTTTTTCTAATTCGGATATTTTGTGATAGATCATAATAAAAAAGGTAGGTGTTACGAGCACCTACCTACAATATCATAAGTTAGCAAGCCATTTCTTGCCAGATTTGGTGTTTAGCCAAATTGCTATTCCAGCCGCTACCACCAAACAACCTGAAAAAAGCATTATCATAAAATCCATATAATGCTACCATATTCTACAAGTCCTTCAGCCATTTTTTTCCACTTTTGGTATGTGACCAAATAACTAGCGCAGAACCTATGACACTAGTCATTAAAAAAATCATTGTTAATGCGTCCATATTACTTTCATTTTAAAATTCTATTAGCAAAATTGGCAAAAATAAATCTATTGCCTATAAAGTTTATATGCATTAGCATCTTGTCCCCACTCAAAATTCATTAAATTTCCTTCTATCCTAGCGTTAATTTCAATTTCTCCTATGTTATCTAATACAATATTAGCCTTTATTATATTATCATTTATAATATATTTACCTGATGAGACATAATTCAATTCATAGCTTTTATCTTCCGTTTTAAGACCATATATAACTAATGTATTAATACCCTCAAATTTAACAATAATATTATATGGAATACGTAGATATGGTATCCCATCATTGGGCTTTCCCTGGTTTATATTATCATAATATTCCTCAAGGGCCTCTTTGTATCGTTGAATACATCCATCTAAATCCTCCATAGGTGCCCATACAGTACCAGATAGACTATTTTCATCATTTGAACAAGAGGAAAAAAGAAATGATAGAACTATAAACAAAGGAAGAAATACTATTTTTTTCATATCTGTGTGTAATTCAATATTATAATACATTCTTCATACTAATATTTAATCCCCTTCACTGATATTCCTATATCATCAGAAAAGCTTTCGATATTATCTCCCGACATGGTATATTCTATAGGAAACCATTTAGATAGCTCCATCGTATTTTCATTTTCTGTTTTCCATTCATATTTACCGACTTTTTCCCATATGCCAATTTGAGCAGATTCCTCCAATATAATTCTATCATCTTCTTCACGATAGACACCGGAAGCACCAGACATATATTTGTCGCCATCATTACCAAAAACAGGAGAAATCGTTGTTGATATATCATATGTCATATCTTTATAAAAAGATAAAACGACCCTTCTGCTATTATCATTATTAACAGTGATTACTCCCTTATATTTCAATCTTAAATTTTCATCTTGCTTTAATTCTTCATTTTTATCACATGAACACAAGAACGAAAACAATAACAGAACAAATGCTATTTTTCTCATAATTTATGCGTTTAAATAACTGTATACAGCAAACTAACGGACAAATTACTCTACTGCTTTAATCCGTTTTAGCTAAAACATGGTTAAAATTGTACCTCTATGTTCAATTTACCCCCAAGCCCTTTAGTCACAATGTCGTAAAGCGTGGAAAGAGTAAGGTTGCTCCCTTCCCTTTCAACTTTAGAGATGAAAGAACGCTCCTTTCCTATCTTTCCTGCAAGCTCGCTTTGGGTCATTTTCCTTGCTTCACGAGCATTGCGTATCTGAAGCCCGACACGAAGGTTGGAAAGTTCGGCTTCAATCTTATCCCGGCGCGGAGTACCGATTTCTCCATAAACCTTATCCTTTATATCCTCTAAATTGTAAGTTTCCATATCATTTCCTTTCTTTTTCCTTTTCATTAAAGTATTCTTGCATGAGCCTAACAGCTCGGTCTATCTCTTTTTTGGGCGTCTTTTGCGTCTTTTTCTGAAAGCCACTCAATAGGATAACCATTTTTTCGCCGTCAAAAAAGCAAAAGACACGTATTATGTCACTTGAAAATTTCACTCTGATTTCATAAAGCCCCCTTGTACCTTCAATATGCTTCAAGTATTTTTCTGGAACAATTTGAAGCGTTTCGACATATTGTATGGTTTTCACCACCTTATCCTGCATCTTTTCAGAAAGAGACTTCACAAAATCGATGGAATAGTGCTTATATGCTATGACGTTTCTTACTTTCATGTCGCAAAGGTAACTTATAATTCACATTTTCGCAAATATTTCCCGCTTTTTCTTTTTGTATTTCAAATAAAGGTTGTATATTTGCGGTGCTTAACATATATAATATCCGATGCGAGCGAGGCTTGCATTAATCATGCGAGCATTTTTTATGCTTGTACTTAAAATATTTGAGGTATTACTATACCCCCATGTGGAACTGTAATGGAACCACAGCATCGGATGTATGTGTTAAGC
>OGUP01000306.1_pt1 | contig 31909 bp, 30 predicted proteins | sample 1553661 | NCBI WGS metagenome assembly OGUP01 (sample SAMEA2580026, study PRJEB22360) | human gut metagenome | biome: human gut; feature: human-associated habitat; material: faeces | place: Denmark | collected 2008/2010
TTGTTTATTTTATTGTATCTTCCTTTGTCTGGCGTCGATGTACTTTTTTATTGTTGTAATAAAATGTTGAATCTAAAAAAATAACCATTTAAATATTTTGTTTTATTATTTTCTTCCTTGGTGTGCGTTTGTCGCTGCCGTTATTTCATATTCTAAGTATCCTAAATACCGTAACCTATATTATTGTGGTCTTTTTTTTCTATTTTTTCTTATAATTTATGTTGCGGGGTTTAGATATCAAGTTGGAGCTGATTGGTATTCGTATTTAGATATATTCTTAGGATATAAAGAAGCTGAGGAGGTCTCAACAGGTTTTATATCAAATGTTTTGAAATTCTTATCATGTGGGTATCAAGTTTTTGTGTTTGTATATTTTTTGTTGTCTTTTGTATTGAAGCTATGGCTCTTTAATCGTTTGTCCTCTTCTTTTGCAATCTCTCTCTTGATATATCTGGGGTTTTGGTTTTTAGTGTATGACTTGAATGGAATACGGCAGGGTATGTCTTTGTCATTTACAGGAATTGCTTTTTATTTTGCATATAGGAGACGTTTAAGGTATTATTTATTGTTTGTATTAGCAGCTATATCTTTTCATGCTTCTGCTATATGTTTTTTACCTTTTTATTGGCAATTACCTTAATGCCGTACTTGGTATTCTTTTTCATTCCGGTGAGTGTAAAGAAATTGGAAGTTGTTGTTTTTACTTTTTTGAAAGATCTGCTTCCCGGATATTTTATGTAAATACTGTAATTGTCTGCACCGGCAGTTCTGTTCCATTTTACGCTCATGGAGCTGTTTGTGTTGCCCGCTTTCTGAAGAGTGATGACATTGGAAATATATCTGTCCGTAGAGGTTGAACTTACATACCGTTTATTTCCCAGAACCAGGTAAGGGTAAATCTTCACCTGATAAAATGTATTGCCGGATATTGGAATGGTAAAGGAATATCTGGTATTAAAATATTTAGTTATAAGTTTGTGGGCTGCAGAACTCTGGTATACAACCTTATAACCTGTAATGGAGTTTGAAGGGTTTACAGTCTGCATATTGAAGGTATATCTGCCGGTTGATGCATAGGAAGATTTAATCTTTACCTTTGAATAAAGCGTGGTACATCCCACAGTACGGGAAGAAATCGCAATGCCGGATGAATTCAGTGCTGTGATTTTAATAACGTAAGCAGTTCCTGCTTTTAGCTTATTGATCTTAGCTTTGTTGTGGGTATTGCCAATATAGCCGAGAAAACGATAGGAAGAGGAACTTAAAGGGCTGATATTGACAGCATATTTGGAAGCATTGGTAACAGGGTTCCACTGAATAGTTACAGAATTCTCGGAAGCTGCTGTCTGTCTGATTCCGGGCTGGGCGGTAAGAGAAGCGCAGGCATTCTGTGCATCGGATGATTCAATGGCAGGGGTGTCAGAATCGTCACTTTGAGCCAGTTCCACAGATTGTTCAGCGGGTGCCAGCTGTGCTGTGGCTGCGAATACAGAGGAAGCGGACGATAACGTGAGAACAGCACTGAGTGCAATACTCACAAAGAATTTTTTAAAACTTCTTGCTTTCATAGTAAAACCTCCTTTTGAAGTGCAAAACGAGAGAAAAAGATCGTTTTGCAGATAGTACACCGAAGTGTGTCTGAGCAGATTTAAATAATAAAAAAGCTCCGTTAATGTTTGATTTATTGTAACATAACGGAGCTGAATTTCTGTAATTTGTCGTTGCGGGTAGTGGCTACTCATCCCATCCGTCATACATACGGATATTGACCTGAATATTTCTTACAATATCTCCCTCCAGCAGATTCAGATCGGATTCATCGGAAATTGCAGGGAGATCCATCTCATCTTCCATTACTTCTGCATAAATCCAGTTATAAGCAGCTTCGTTTGCATTATCAATCGCATCGTCGAGAGTGTCGCCTTCAGCTTCACAACAGGCAAGATCCGGAAAAAATGCTTTATATCTGCCTTCTTCATTTTTGCGGAAAACCGCAGGATATATAAATTTCATTGGTAAGAACCCCTTTCTGCTTTACGTTTATACTTAGAATAGTATATAATACATTCATATATTCATCAAGAAAAAAAAGAGTTATTAGTAACGTTACTGAGAACGGAGGTTACTGTTCACACACCACTATTCCGCGAGGTGTTTTGGCATGAATATGCCAAAATCCCGAGACATACAAGCCAAAATTCCATTGCCGCAGGCAATCTGGAATGAATTTTGGCTACGTTACTGTGAACGGAGTGAACAGTAACGAACGGAATGAACAGTAACATTGGTAACAGAAGGATAAGGGGTTATATAGTATGCTGACAATAGAAATGGATAATTTTGACCTGGGGCAGATCTGCAGATCCGGGCAGTGCTTTCGGATGGATCAGATCGGTGATGACCGTTACCGGGTGATTGCGGGAGATAAATATCTGGAACTGACTCAGGAGAGAGGAATTGTCAATTTCTTTTGTCCGGAAGAAGATTTCATTTTCTTCTGGATCCGGTATTTTGATCTGGATTGTGATTACAGTGAATATATAAACATGATCAATCCAAGGGATAAATATCTGACAGCAGCAGGAGAGATGGGAAGCGGAATCCGCATTCTGCAGCAGGATCTGTGGGAGATGATTATTTCATTCCTGATCTCTCAACAGAATAATATTACAAGAATAAAGAAGTGTATTGAAAATATCAGCCGGGAATTTGGAGTAAGAAAAACAAGCAGCACAGGTGCAGAATATTATGCGTTTCCGACTGCAGAGGCACTGGCTTTGGCAACGGAAGAACAGCTTCGGGAGTGTAATCTGGGGTACAGAGCAAAATATGTGCTGGACACAGCCAGAAAAGTCTGTTTCGGAGATATTTCACTTAACAGTCTGCATGATATGACTTATAAAGCTGCACGAAAAGAACTGCTGGGACTGTATGGAGTTGGTGAGAAAGTAGCTGACTGTATCTGTCTTTTCGGATTGCATCAGCTGGATGCATTTCCTGTAGATACTCACATCCGCCAGGCATTGGATGCCCATTATAAACGGGGATTTCCAAACAGACGTTATAAGGGCTGCCGGGGCGTGATGCAGCAGTATATATTTTATTATGAACTGATGAAGTAACAATTCTGCAGATAACGATGGAATAGTTATTTGATGAAGGTCAGAAAACAAAGAGGAGGAATGTTATTATGGAAATCGGAGCAATGTTAGACGAATTAAGAGAAAAAGCATTGAAAGACCGTAACATCTGGCAGGAACTGATGGACACCAGAAAGGCAGAACAGCCGCTTGCCGTTTTCTGCGCGAAGTGTCGGGAACTGGGATATCAGATTTATGAGATGGATATGATCACAGCCGGAGAAGAATTTTATGCTACCATGCGAAGAAGTACCAACGGTGGAGGTGAAAACTCTCCGAAGCTTGCAGGGGAAGACGATTTCTATGAACTTTTCTTCGCAAGCCTTGAGGAGCACATTTAGACAAATAAGAAAGTCCTCATCTGCTGAGCTAGAGTGTGTCTGAAAAATCATTCCCGCAATCTGCACGCCCCACTTTGCGGGATATTTCACCCGAATTCAGTTGCCGTAGCCCGCTACGGCGCCCTCATCCGGGCAAAATATCCCACAAATTGTGACGCACATCTTGCAGAAAGCCTTTTTCAGACACGCTCTGGTTAAAGAAACACAGAGATGGGGATTTTCTTTGGGATAATGTGTATAATGGTATGGATTATTTTGGTTATATGTGTATAAAGTAATTATTCCTGGCTGTCTACACCATTTTTTTCACAGATATCATTCAGACAGCACCTGTCACAGTAAGGTTTAGTGCGTGCTGTACAGACATCGCGGCCATGATTGACCAGGCGGTGACAGAGATCATTGCCTTCTTCGGGCGGAATGATCTTCCATAAAGCCATTTCTACTTTCTTAGGTTCTTTCATATTATCGACCAGACCGATGCGGTTGGAGAGACGGATGCAATGGGTATCTGTCACGATCGCCGGTTTGCCGAATACATCTCCCATGATCAGATTGGCACTCTTTCTTCCAACTCCGGGAAGCTTCAGCAGAGCATCAAAATCCCCGGGAACATTGTCATGATACTGTTCGTGGAGGATTTTCATGCAGGCACTGATATCTCTTGCTTTACTCTTACCCAGACCACAGGGACGTACGATTGCTTCGATATCTGCAACATCTGCATTTGCAAGAGCTTCTACAGTAGGAAACTTTGCATACAGATCCTGTACAACTACATTTACTCTTGCATCTGTACACTGTGCAGCCAGACGCACACTTACCAGTAATTTCCATGCATTATCATAATCCAGAGTGCAGTCTGCATCAGGATATTCCTTTTTTAACCGTTCAATGACCTCGAGAGCCAGTTCCTGTTTTGTCATAAGTGTTCTATCTCCATTCTGCTGATATTTTATGTTTGTTTTTCCTCAGGTGTATTTGAAAAATCATTCTCACAAATCATGACACACATCTTGCGAAAAACATTTTTCAAACACGCTCTTTTATTTCAGATGAGTTACTGTTTACTCTGTTCTCAGTAACGCAGCCAAAATTCATTTCAGATTGCCTGCGACAATGGGATTTTGGCTTGTATGTCTCGGGATTTTGGCATATTTATGCTAAAACACCTCGCGGAATAGTGATATGTGAACAGTAACCAGTAATCATACGACACTATAATAACACAAACAACACCCTCTTGCATTTCCAATTTCCCTATATTAAAATAAAACTAACCATTGTAAACAAGAGGGAAAAGAATGAAGGTACGAATGTATAATGTAGGTTTCGGAGACTGCTTCTGTCTCCGGGACAGAAAGAAGAGTCTGCTGGTAGATTTCGGAACAAATAACAGCAGGATAGAGGGGCGCCCCAGAAGAGAAATATTTGATGTGATCATCTCAGATCTGTCTACGATCAAGAGTAAAAATCTGCTTCTGACACATTTTCATATGGATCATCTGTCAGGGCTTCTTTATATGATGAAGAAAAAAGATATTTCTGTTGACTTTGGGAAAATTTATCTTCCCGATGTTTTTTCAAAAAAAGAAATGAGCAGAACACTGGTGCTGCTGCTTCTGGCAGATTTGTTAAAAGAATCCGGATTGCCAAGCCGTCAGGTCAGCCTGTTTGCACTGGTGGATGCACTTCTGGAGAACAAACAGAACGTGGAACTGTTAAGCAGGGGAAAACTGTTTGAAAACAAATATCAGGCACTCTGGCCGGATACAGATGTAATCCGGAAGGAGACGGACGAAGTCTATAACAGAATCTGTGAAGACGGGAAATTTAAAGAAGTAATGGATGTTCTGCTTGAATTTGCAGAGAAACTGAGACTGATCGTATGGTCTATGACTGCTGAAGGCAATAAACCGGCGGAAACTGTGGAAAAAGAAACAGATTTAACAGAATCTGAGCTGACAGAACAGCCGGAGGTCCGTCAGAAAATTATCCGGGCATATGTGTATGAGCGTGAATTTCGCAGAATCAAAGCACTTCCTGATTTTAAGAAACTGCTGGCATGGCTGAATGAGAATCAGATAAATCTGCGGCAGTTCAAGCATAAGATCAGTATTGTGTTCCAGAATGCCAGAGACGGAGAATTAAATCTTTTGTTTACCGGGGATGCACAGCCTGAGCATCTGAAAATGATCGCAGAGAACTATGATGGAAAATTGCCATTATACGAACATTACTGGTGTATCAAGGTGCCCCATCATGGAACACAGGGACATTATTTTGATTTCTCTCAGTATGAACCTGAAAATATGCTGATCTCTAATGGAATCCATTTTGCCAACAGCAAGAAAGAGTCAAAAGAACTCCGTACTTCACCGCTCTATGGAGGCTTGTTTTATATCCCGGATACTCATATGTACTGTTCAAACTGTGACTGCTGCGACAGTTACGAGAACGGATGTTCCTGTAAGGAGGCGGATGTTATCTCTCCTGCTTATTACAAGGATATATAAAGCGGTGTATTTTGCTCGGATTCGGTTGCCGTAGTTATAGTCTGATTTGAATTAATACAGTGGGAGATTTTTATGATTTTATGATCTGATAAACATAAAACAGCAGACATCTGTATATTCCATCGAATATACAATGCCTGCTGTTTGTTTTTTACAGAATTTATATGATCACAAATTTTATTGGATTATTTTGCCGGTGTCAGGTGCCAGATATCGTTGTTGTACTGTTCGATAGTTCTGTCAGAAGAGAAGAATCCGGCTTTTGCAATATTAACCAGCATCTTCTTTGCCCATGTTTTTCTGTCTGCGTAATCAGCCAGTGCCTGATCTTTCTTCTCAACATAATCGTTGAAGTCAAGCAGTGTCATGAACCAGTCTTTGCTTACCAGTTCGTGGTGCAGTCTTTCGAGATTTTCTTTGTGGCCAAGTGCCAGCATCTTTTCACTTACAATGAAGTCAACACATTCCTTGATGCGTTTGTCATTTTCATAAATATCTCTGGAGCAGTAGTCAGCTTTCTCGTAATGTTCGATAACTTTCTCACTGGATTCACCGAAGATATAGATGTTATCTTCACCAACCAGTTCGCTGATCTCAACATTAGCGCCATCCATAGTTCCCAGAGTAACGGCACCGTTCAGCATGAACTTCATGTTACCTGTACCACTTGCCTCTTTGGAAGCCAGGGAGATCTGCTCAGAAATATCGCATGCAGGGAATAATTTTTCGGCTGCGGATACATTGTAGTTTTCAACCATAACAAGCTTCATGTATGGTGCAACTTCCGGATCATCTTTGATGAGATCCTGGAGTGTGAGCAGAAGATGAATGATATCCTTTGCGATCACATAAGCAGGAGCTGCTTTTGCACCAAAGATAAAGGTTACAGGCTGAGATGGTTTTTTGCCACCCTTAATCTCCAGATATTTGCTGATGATGTACAGAGCATTTAACTGCTGGCGTTTGTACTCATGGAGACGTTTGATCTGGATATCATAGATGCTGTTCTCATTAATTTCAACACCTGTGTTAGAGAGGATAAATTCTTTACAGGTTTTCTTAGCTTCTGTTTTGATCTCAAGAAGCTTGTTCAGAACTGCCTCATCATCCTTATATTTCAGGAGATTTTCCAGAGCAGTTGCATTTGTTTTAAACTCATCACCGATCAGAGAGGTAATATAGTCTGTCAGCGGATGATTGCAGTGCATTAACCAGCGGCGGAATGTGATACCGTTAGTTTTGTTGTTGAATTTCTCCGGATAAATATCATAGAAAGCTTTCAGCTCGCTTGTTTTCAGGATTTCTGTATGCAGGGCAGCAACACCGTTGATGGAGAATCCATAGTGGATATCCATATGTGCCATGTGAACCAGGTTGTTCTTGTCGATGATGGCTACATTTTCCTGAGGATATTTTGCTTTGATCTTTTCATCCAGCTTTTCGATGATTGGTACAAGGTGAGGAACTACATCAAGAAGGTAGTCCATTGGCCATTTTTCCAGAGCTTCTGCAAGGATGGTATGGTTTGTGTAAGCACATACTTTGGATACGATTTCAGCAGCTTCATCAAAGGCGATTCCACGTTTTGTCAGGAGACGGATCAGTTCCGGAATGACCATACTTGGGTGAGTATCGTTGATCTGGATCACTGCGTAGTCTGCAAGGTCATGCAGGTTGCAGCCTTTCTTTGTTGCCTCGTCAAGGATGAACTGTGCAGCATTGGATACCATGAAATACTGCTGGAAGATACGGAGCTTACGTCCGTCATCATCGCTGTCATCCGGATACAGGAACAGTGTCAGGTTGTGAAGGATGTCCTTTTTGTTAAAGGAAATTCCATCGTGAACCATAGATTCATCTGCCAGATCAATGTCAAATAAGTGCAGATGAATGGATTTGTTATTGTAGCCTGCAACGTCGATATCGTACAGGGAAGATTTTAGTGAAAATCCGCGGAACGGTACAGTATAGGAAACACCTGCAGGTGTGAGCCAGCTGTGTTCTTCAATCCATGGGTTCGGAGTTTCCTTCTGAAGTCTGTTCTCAAAGAGCTGTTTGAAAAGCCCCAGATGATAATTCAGACCAATACCTTCGCCCGGAAGACCGAGAGTTGCGATGGAATCCAGGAAGCATGCTGCCAGACGTCCAAGACCACCGTTTCCAAGAGATGGTTCCGGTTCAACTTCTTCGATGTCAGCGATGGCTTTTCCATTCTCTTTTAAGAATGCAGCAACATCATCATAGATTCCCAGATTGATCAGGTTGTTGGATAATAATTTACCGATCAGGAATTCTGCGGAAATGTAATAGATTTTCTTCTTTCCATCCTGATAGCCTTTTTCGAAGAGCTGGTTCTTGGTATAAATCAATAATGCGTTGTAAATTTCTTCATTTGTGCACTGGCGTGCATTTTTCTTATACAGGTCATAGATGAGCTTTTCTAAATTTTCCATCGTAATCTCCCTTTCTGAAATAAATATGTGTTTTTTATGAGTTAGATTGCTTATTTTTTTAGGTTTGAATAGTGTATTGTTTTTGGTTATATCAGTAAGAGAAGTTCTCTTGCTGACATCTATAACTATATCAGCAGTCTATTCAAAAAAATACAACAAAATTGCGATTTTATGACAGGTTTCTGCGAAACTTGTGAGGGGACATTCCGGTTGCCTGCCGGAATTTCTTAATGAAGTAGCTGGTGTTGTTGAAACCTACTTCCAGTGCAATCTCTGTGACAGAGGAGTCGGAATGCAGAAGCAGAGGCTTTGCTTTTTCAATGCGCAGGTCATTGATGTAGGCGATCAGAGTCTTGCCGGTATATTGCTTAAACAGTTTCATAAAGTAGTATTCGCTGTAATTGGAGAGCGCAGTGAGCTCTGCCGCGGTCAGTGACTGTGAATAATTGAGGTTGATGTAGTCCAGGATCTTTTTAATAGAAGCAAGACTTTTGTTCTCTTCCTTATCTGCGGGAGTGATGTAATTTCCCATGAGCATTTCGTAGAAAAAGCTGAAGAACAGAGCCTTTAATTTTACGAAATAATATGGCTTTTTTTCTTTATGGCAGGAATGGATCCTGTCAAAAAGCAGGCAGATATTCCCATAATTGTCATCAGATCTGGAAATAATATGGGTAAATTCCGCCTGATTATCCATCAACAGGGAAATGACACGTTCCTGACATAAATCCCCCGCCGGGCCTGACAGGAAGTTCAGGTCAAAAACAATACTACGGAAATAAAGGATATTCTTCAGATCTGTTTTTATGCCATGGAGAACTCCACGGTTCACAATGATCAGGTCACCGGCCTTGACGCGGAGGATCTCTTTATTCAGACGGACCAGTCCGCTGCCGGATTCAATATAGATCAGTTCCATCTCGTCATGCCAGTGGTTGTAGAGGGAATGGAAGATTTCGCAGTTGTCTGTATAAGTTTCTATGGGAAGTTCAAAGGAGCCGTGAGAGCTTCGTTCTTTCAGGGTATCATCTACTTCGATCGTGGGGACCGGCATAGTGGAGTACCTCCTTTTATAAAATATCTGGATTATAAAGAATATTATGAAAGACAGAACACAGTCTGTCAATCAGTGTAATTGCCTTTTTGACCGAATCAGGTAAGTCCCCTGCTTCAATTGTGGAAAGCGATAAGCAGTGGGAAGATATGGAAAATTATAGAATCATAAAAATTTCAGTAGTACAATGGAGTCAAAATAATCTGTGCGGTCAAGCCACTGGTAAGCTCCGTCATATTTCTGGCAGATATCCTCTATGATAGACAGTCCAAATCCATGGGAGGGCAAGGGATTGTAAGATTCCTTTTTGGTAGTCTGATGTTTAAAAATCTGTTCCGGATTCTTAGTATTATGAAGATAGATGGACAGACATTCTCCGGAAAATTCTGTGGACAGACGGATAAAAGGCTTCTGGCTGCCGGACTGGAGACAGGCTTCTATGGCATTGTCCATCAGGTTAAAAAATACACTACACAGATCTGTGATCTCTATGGAAAGCTTATCAGGCAGAAATATTTCATAGGAAACCTGAATATGATACTGTTCTGCCCGAAGTTTCTTTCCCTCCAGAATCGCCTGTATCAGGTTATCCTGACAATAAGGATGAAAACGTTCCTTCTGAAAAGTCTGGCTGAAACTGTCAAGGGCAGCGGCCGCTTCCGGATATTTGTGATTGCTTAGTAAGTCCTGGATATGTGTCAGGGCAGACTCCGTTTTTCTCTGCAGTACATAGGTTTCTTTTGTGCGGAAATGAAGATGATCCATCTGCTCCTGCTCCATCTGATGCTGTTTTTGGAGCATGGAGAACTGAGAAGCTATCTGGATTTTTTTTAACTGGTCATTCAGTGTTTGGTAGAAAATGATGCAGATGAAGATCAGAAGAACTCCCAGGATAAAAAATTCCAGGCTGGTTTCCTGGGGGTAAAGTGTGGCCAGGAAATAAATAAGCTGAAACAGAAAAGTGCTGATGAAAAGCAGAGGGATTGACAGGAGCAGATTTTGGGGAGGATTTGCTGTAAAGTTTGCTGCTGGTGAATCTGTTTTTTCAAAAGTATGACTGGGAGTTGCTTTTGGGGAAAGCACAGATTCCAGATATTTGTCTGCTTCGCTGTAATTTTTGGCATTTATCAGATATGACAGAGAAAACAGGTGATTCTCTATATCATGGTTCCATTTGCGCAGGCTGGCGTATTCTGCACTTAGGGTTTTAGATGCATTTAACTGTTTCTTCAGAAGAAGAGCCTCCTGCTGATGGCAGATGTGTTTTTCATGTTGAAGGCGCAAGGTGCAGATTGCCCGATAGAACAGAAAAGATCCCAGTATACACAATACCCAATACAAAATGCAGAAAAAGATTCTAAGAAAAAGGGAGCACGGAAGTGCCAGCAGGTTATTGGCCAGTGCCGGAAGGATAACAGGAGAAAGCAGTTCAAAGAAAGTGACAGTTTTGAGATAGCTGAAACACTGCTGCAAAATATGGGCGACTTTTTCCAGCAGGAACAATCCAAGAGCCATATTAAAGAATTGGATGATTAGGAATTCTACTGGGGAGCACTGGGATCTCAGAGTGGAGGGAGTATACATAACAGCGGGAAACAGCAGATTATGGATCTGAAGAAAAACGCTGGAAGCAACGATTTCTGCACAGGTTTCTAATAGTACGAAAATAAAATAAATAGCCAGTTTTTGCAGAAAAGAGGCATGGAATCCAATAAAAACACAGCCCAGGATAAGAAGCTGAATCAGGATTGTAAATTCTCCGCTGAGAGTGCTTCTCTTCATCAGAAAACACAGGCTCATGGGTAAAGTGAAAAGGATCAGCAGGAAAAATAGTGAGATTTTATTTCTCACAGGAAGTAGCCGTCTGGAAAAATAAAGGATTGCAAAACTGGTATAAACGGCTGCAAGAATATCCAGAAAAAGATTAATGACAGTTTCGCTCATGATTCTACCTCTTTGTGATGTACAAGTTTCATAAAAGCAAGGGAATCTTTTACAGACTGATAATAGGAACGGCTTACAGGTACAATATAACCTCCGGACAGCTGTATTCCCTGATGGCTGTAGGTGCATACTGCATGGAGGTTCACACAGAAACTGTTATGGCATCGGCAAAAATCCGGTTTCAGCTGCTCAGCCAGATCATGAAGCCGTTCTTTGGTTGTGTAAGCGTGATCTCTGGTGTGGATGATGGTTTGACGCAGATTACGCTCCAGATATAAAATTTCGGATTTTTGTACCTGATAATTTCTGGAATTCATGGAAAAGTACAGATATTGCTCCTGTCTGTCTACAAGTTTGCGGCAGGCTGCCTGTAGTGCCAGTGGCAGATATTTGGGTATCTGCAGTTTATGGATGAAATATACATGCTCAGTCTCATATACAGCAGTGGCATATTGGAGATACTGGCTGATAAAAATAATCTGGGAGTCCGGACAAAGCTTATTGATCTGATCTGCCAGCGCAATACCATTCATAGAATTTTCGCCCAGATCAATATCCATTAAAATAATGGAATAAGGACAGCTAGATGCAGAATTGGAAATTGTTTCCAAAAGTTCATTTCCGGTAGAAAAATGGCAGGTCTGAAAAGTATTTTCCGCTAAATCCCTGAGAATGGAGCAGATGATTTCATAATGCTGTGGATTGTCTTCGCAGATAGCAAGATTCATGGTTGGGGACTCCTTTTGTATATGGAAATATTTGCTGAAATATATGGAATTATCATACTGCAAAATGTGGAATTGTGCAATAGTCACTGTTCCTTATGTTTCTGGAAACAGTAACGATAAAAGATGCAAAATATGTAGCAAACTATGTCTATTTGTGTCGATAAAGGTTATAGATGGAAGTTTCATGATATAATCGGCATATGGAAACGAAGGAGAAAATAAAAATCCTAAAGAACTTTTAACGCTGCATATATGTTGAAATCATCTGGTTTCCATGGAAGAAGAAAAGAAAATATTATGAGAAAGATCATTTTATAAAAACAATATATAAGCAGCGTTTATGGAGCAATTGAGAAAAAAGATATAAAAATGTTTGTATTGGATGATGATGTGCGAACAATCCCCGAAGGCCGGAAACGGTTTTCGGGGATTGTTTGCTGTAGTATGATATTAATAAAGGTATTATCTATTTTTCAGAGTATTTTTCGATTACACAATTATGTGTTTTTTGCTTCTTATCATAAGAAATTCCAACAAGTAAAATATTGTCAGTATAATTTGCAACAGTCTCAGGGTACTGCCTGTTTTTTATCTGCCGGATTGCGGTTTGGGCATTTTGATTCCATTTTAACTCAACAACAAGTGCAGGATAATCCCTGGAATATTCTGGCTTTGGAAGGTAGACAAAATCTGCAAAACCTCTGCCTGCAGGAAATTCACGTATGGGTTTAAAATAATACCGCATAGTGCTGAGATAACCGATGGACAGAATGCTGCTGAGGGAGTTTTCGTTGTTGTACTGAATAGCTGAAGCGTATTCATTGTGTATTTTTTCAATGGATCTGGCCACAGTGTCTGCGTCCATGTCCAGAGTGGCATCCAGCAACTCTGAGGATTCCTGCTGGAATGTCAGAAATTCATTCCATTTCTTTCGTTTAACAGCTTTGGCAAGTTCCTGACGGATTTCTTCGTTTGGAACGAATGCAGAATGAGTATCCTGATCATAACCCAGATAACCCAGATGGATCAGGCAGGTAAGAATATCATCTCTGCAGGTAAAGTTCACCATATCATTCTGGAAAGTCGTAGGATCGATTTCTACGGAATTACCGGACAACATTTCTATAATGGCAGTTTTGAGTCCGTCAAAATCCATATTGATCAGAGGCACAATTGCTTCGTAGGTTCCGGTATCCGACCAGTAGCTTTGGAATTTATTCCAGATCATTAATTCTACTACTGCTTTAGGATTGTATACCTGATATTGCTCAAGCAGATAACCGTCATACCAGTGCTTGGTTTTGGAGAAATTCCGGTGGTATTTTTCGCAGAGCATTCGTACTTCTTCCTCCGTAAAGCCAATATATCTGGAAAAGATCCTGGCGTCAGTCATTGTAAACTCCGCAAAATTGTTCAGAGCTGACTGTGTTTTGATTTTTTTGATTGGAAGAATCCCGGTGAGGTAAGCCAGTTGAATATATTTGGTAGGTTCAGAACCTTTGAACATACCGCGGAGAAAGTTGATGTATTCCTCTTGGACTACCAGGTCGGTAGAGGCATCTCGGATTAAAACATCCCATTCATCAATAATTACTACGAACTTTTGACCAGTGGCAGTGTTAATGCAGGACAGAGCCTCAGGCAGAGAGCTTATGGAGTCAGGCAGAATTTCAGGGTAATAATTTCTTAATTCCAGAATCGTTTTTTCAGTGATGTAGGAAACTACATTCTCCGGACCGCCGGCTGGTTCCATACACCATTGAATATCCAGATGGATCACATCATATTGATTCAGATATTTCGTGAAACCAGGTGCCTGACCGATTTCCAGAGATGAGAACATTTCTTCGGAACTACAGCCTTTACAGTAATATGCGGTGAGCATATCGGCAGTGATGGATTTCCCGAACCTACGGGGGCGACTGTTGCATATGAATTTTGCAGTGGTGTCCATAACCTTATTTGTATATGCCAGTAAACCGGTTTTATCTACATAGATTTCTGAATTCAGCGCAACCTGAAAAGCACTGTTTCCGGAATTTACAAATCGTCCCATGGAAATGACTCCTTTCTGTTCAGTGATTTTTATCATGTATACTGATTGGTTTCTTTGTTCTATTGTAAAATGCTATATTCAGAATGTCAATGAGACATGGCAAAGATATCTGATATCTGATACAGGAGTGCAAGCTTCTTCTGATAAACTGAGGAGCAGTTATTCGGTGTAGAGCTGCGTAGCGAAGCGGATTGCGAATATCCGATTGACATACTCTAAATATGTAGTGAAATATGGTTATTTATGTAAATGGGAAAAATGTGTGACAAAAATATGTTACAATTCATCTATAAGTGAAAAATTTACAGATACATACAACGTGAGGCTTCTGAGTATCTGCTAATATCGTCTGAACTGAAGAATTTATAAGATACTCATGATATCATCTTGGAGAACGTGAGAACAGTACAGGCAGGAAGCATCATAACAGCATGAAAAAATTAAGAAAAGGAGAAGGTTATGAAAAGGACAATCAAACAAATTACGGCAATGCTTCTGGTGGTGATTATGTGTGTCAGTGCACCGACAACAGCATTAGCAGAAGGTACTGTTGCGCAGAACAATGCGGAAACAGTGTCAGGACAGAGTGATGTGACAATTACTGGAACAGATTCTGTAGGGAATATGGTTGCTAAAGAAGCGACAGTACAACAGGAAGATCAGCAGGGGAAAAAAGCGTCTATCTCTGGTCTGAACTTTAATGGAAATCAGGCAGAAGTCGAATTTTACACAACGGAAGATGCTGATCTGGTAGTTGCTGTTTATGATGAACAGCAAGTTCAGATGTTGGGTTCGGGAAAAGTAACAGTAGCAGCAGGAGATACAACAGCTACTGTTACAGTAAATGCAACAATGCCGAAATACTTTGTTGCATCGGCATACCTGTTACAGAAGGATACACATAAACCTTTATGCGATTTGTATACAACACAATTATATACAAAAGAGATACAGGAAGTTAAGAATTCTACAATTGATGATTATAAAGAAGAAAATGTTCTGGAACTGGACAGCAGTGACAGAGACAATAACTTTGCAGTATATAATGATGAAACAGTAGTAGCGGACGAAGGTTCAAAGAAAAATCAGATAACTGCAAACGGTGACGGAACTTATACAGTTAAAAAAGCAGATGCAAGTTTTACCGGTTTGAAAAAAGGCGATACGTTCTCTTATAAATATGAAGACGGTTCTGTTCTGCTGGTAAAAATTGCTGATATTTTAGTAAATGGAACTACTGTTACAATTAGGGAAGATACAAATACGGATTTAACAGATTTCTTTGAGTATCTGAAAATCGAAACAGACGGCTCAGAACCAGAAAATATGTCTGTTGATGAGAATGGAATGGATGCTGGAGTTTCTCTGATACAGGAAATGAGTGATACGCCGGCAGCTACTGCATTTCAGGGGGAAGGAAACTTTGAGCAGTCAGTATCTTACAGTTTAAATGATAAGAAACTGACTGGTACACTCACTTTAAAATTTTCCGAATCTCTTAATTATTATATAGCCGTAAAACGTCAATATTTTTCTTTCCAATTAGCATATTCTATGGGGATATCAGGAAGTATAACAAAGGAATTAGGAAAGGCGTTTTCTTTAGGAAAAATACAAACAACACCAGTACCGGGAGTTAATGTTGCATTTAAACCTGCATTTGTAGTAAAAGCATCAGGAACAATTAGCTTTAATGCGGAATTTAAAGGAAAATTGGGTGGAAGTTATGATAGTAATGTTGGATTTTCTGACTTAAGCAGTGAACCGTCATGTAAAAGTAAAATTGTAGTTGAGGGAACATTATTTTTAGGATTTGAAGCATCTATTGTTCCTTCAGTTATAAATGAAAAAGTCTGCAGTGTGGAATATAATACAACAGTAGGTGTAGAATCTAAAGGAACACAGAAAGTAGATCCATCAGAGGATGTGGTTCATAATTGTAAGAGTTGTATAGAAGGAAAATTGAATGCAAAATTATCCGTGGATATGAAACTAAACCTTATAGGTGATATGTTGGGCATTAAAGTAACATTGATTTCTGGAACTATAAAATTAAGTGATTGGTATTATTCTATTGACAGAGGAGAATATGAACGGACAACATGCCCGCATATTTGTTACCCTGTTGATGTGTCTGTGACGGACAAAGATGGTATACCTGTAAAGAATGCTATTATAACCTTGCTGGAAGAAAAGACTGAAAAACCGGTCATGATATACACCAAAACAACATGTGCTGATTCTGTTAAAACTGGCAAGACAGGTAAAGTAAAGATTTATGTATCAAATGGTATTTATACAATAAAGGCTGACAAAGATGGAGATGTGAAAACAAAAACATTAACAGTACATGATATAGCCACATCAATAAAACTGAAATTGTCAAAAAGTGTAGTTCAGCCAACACCAACCCCAGAAGTCTCACAAGATATAATAAAATCAGGTGTAGATCAGAACATAACCTGGAAACTGACAAAAGATGGAACTTTATATTTGAGTGGAAAAGGTGAGATGCCAAATTGGGTAGTTGATCCTGGATATTTTGAAGAAATTCATAGACACATTAATACGCCGTGGATTAAATATAAAAATCAGATAAAGAAAGTGATAATTGATTCAGGGATTACAACAATAAGTGAGGGAACGTTTTTATATTATAAAAATTTGAAAAATGTAATATTGCCAAACGGAATAACAAAGATAGAAAACGAAGCTTTTCGTGATTGTATAAGTCTGGAGAAAATTAATCTTCCAGATAGTCTGACAACATTGGAACGTGCTTTCTCGAACTGTGAAGAATTAAGTAATATAAAACTTCCAGATAAGCTTAAATCAATAGGCCCGTCTTGTTTTTATAGATGCATAAGTTTGACACATATAGAAATTCCCGACAGTGTTGAAACAATAGGTGCATGTGCTTTTTGGGGATGTAAAAATTTAAAAAGTATTAAATTATCAGAAAATATAACGAGAATAAGTGGCAGAAGTTTTAATGAGTGTGAAAGCTTAGAAAGTATAGAATTTCCTAAAAAAATGAAAGCATTAGGGGACTGGTTATTTGCTAGATGTACAAGTCTAAAGACACTGTATTTTACAGGGGATAAAGTAATCTATGAAGATACTTTATATGATGGAAGTACCTTTAAATCTGATCCGTGGGCTTTTTTTGAAGGAAAAGTTACGGCATATTATCCTGCTGACAATGATACGTGGTATAATGTTGAAAGTAATTATAAGAATGATAATGTTACCTGGGTTCCTTATGATCCTTCAACTTTAAATGCAGCTTCCATATCTGAAGATACAATAAATGAAGAAGTGGCACAAAATGAAGAAAACAGTGAATTTACAGATGTTCCGGAAGATAATGAGTTTGCAGATTTTACAGATTCAACAGATGAAAACGCAGGAGTTGAATCGGAGGAAGCAACAGAGAATTCAGAAACAAAACAATCCGTTGAAGAGAATCTGGGAATAGAAAATCCAGCAACAGAAAGTCTAGAACCAGAAATCAATTCAGAAGATACTGAAGAGGTAGAAGAAATCGAGCCACTTGTATCATATGAAAATCAACCAGTTGCAGCTACAGGTACAATGGCAAGTTTTTCCGGCAGAATGCCAGATAGTTATTGCCTGTTTATAGTTGTAAAGGATAAAGAAGCAGAAGATATTCTTAATTCTGAAAACCTGTTATACATTAAGCAAAAGACAGCAGACTCCAAGGGAAATGTTTCATTTCCTTATCAGTTAAGGGAAAATTATGCAAATCCGACTTCCTGTATTTATGGTATTGAAGCCCACACTCATACTTATGGAAATTGGAAAACGATTCAAAAAGCGACGATATCTGAAGCAGAACTTAGACAACGCGAGTGTAGCATTTGCGAATTGACTCAGACAAAATATTTTGGAACAAAACTGAAACCGATGATTAAGCTGAATACGTCTTCTGTTACTCTTAAAATTGGTCAATCTACGACTGGGTTAAAAGTAACAATGTCAAATGGTGATTCAGTGTTATCATGGAAATCCAGCAACACAAAGGTTGTAAAAGTTTCTAAGACGGGTAAATTGGTAGCACAGAAACGGGCAGGTAAGGCAACGGTAGTAGTAAAACTGAATAGCGGACTTTCGAAAAAAATTCCTGTAACAGTACAAAAAACAACAGTAAAAACTACAAAAATTACCGGACTGAAAAATAAAATCACTTTAAAAGCAGGAAAAACTACGACCTTAAAACCAGTTCTTCAACCTTTTACATCGCAAGAAAAAATAACATATACCAGTTCTAACAAACGAGTAGTGACAGTCAATTCAAAGGGTGTTTTAAAAGCTATTGGTAAAGGAACTGCACGAATAATAGTAAAATCAGGAAAACAAAAATTTGTTATCAATGTTAAAGTGGCGTAGAAAGAAGGAAACCATGGCGAAAATTAAAAATAACTTCCGACTTTTATTAATATTCATAATGTTAATATTGGGCCTGGGTCTGATAAAAACTCATCCTGTCAGTGCAGTCAGCTCCATACCGGTAGATTTGGAAACAGGCTATATATATACCTATTACGATGTTACCGGTGATGGAAGAAAAGATAATTTTACAGTAAAGGCAGTCAGTCTGGATACTTATTATACTGGTGATGGATATTATAATGCAGTTTATCTTTGTGTAAATGGAAAAGGGCAATACATAAAACTCAAAAATATGCAAATGCCATTTTACAGCCTGAAAGCCAGATTATATATCTTTGATAATGCCAGACCATTATTATATCTTAGTGCCAAGAGTGATAATGATCATAAATTTATAAATGGTATTTTGAGATATGAAAATGGTAGATGGAAATATCTGCTGGATATGACGAAGGCTTTTGGAGATTATAAACAGTATGCCCGCGGTGAAGTAATCGACAACAGCGGAAATAATCTGAAAGTACGTTATGAAGTTATGTGCTGGACGATTGGTTTCTGCAGGCTGGACTATACATATACTTACAAAAATGGTGTGTTAAAACCTGCGAGCAGTTATGGAAAAATAATTGATTATCGTACCAGGTATAATGGTGATCGTACGCTTGTAGCCAATAAATCAATCCGGGCATATAAAAAGTGCGGAGGCGGCGGAACATCTTTTGTTCTTCGAAAAGGAAACAAAGCAGTTGTACAAAAATGGAGATACACTGGAGGCAGACTTTATATCCGCTTAAAATATGGATCAAAGACCGGCTGGATTAATGGGCAGAAACAGAAAAACTTTGTATCATCAGAACAGCAGTGGTTTTCTAATCTTCCATATGTATAAGCAGAATGTGGTTTATAGGCAGGTATAGGGATTTATTCAGATGGCAGGAGACAGAAAAATGAATATGAAAAGAATATTTCAAAAAATAATTGTGGTATTATTGGCAGTAGTGTTATGGATATTACCGGTACAATCTGTACAGGCGGCTGGTATGTCATATAGTAAGGCGTCACAGTTATATACTGAGGCACAGTGCCAATGGATTGCTCATCCTCGAAAAGTTAAAATAACTGATGATTTGCGGGCCCGTTCAGGATGGTTTGGAAATGACACAGGAAAAAAAGTAGACTTACACAGGCCATTTTGTTCGGATATGTCCTATTGGATACGGACGGATTTGAGCGGAGATGGAGTACCGGAGTATCTTGCAGTGATACCGGGTGGTCAATTGATAATCTTGACAATCTATAAAAATAAAGTAAAGGTTCTGGCTGTTTTGCAGACTACAAGTATCATGCCGGACGTTTATTATAACCGTCAGAATAATACATTTACGATTGCCGCTTCAATAACAGCACGACTTACATCCAGAAATGTATATAAAATCCAGAAAGGAAAACTGTACCGTCTGGCAACATTATCAGATGCTATAGGGCAGATGAATGGATATGGTTATGTACCCGTTAACAGATATTTAAATGGAAAGCTAGTTTCTAAGAGCAAATATAACAGATATTACAAAAAATACTGTAAAAATACGCAGATTATTAACTGGAAGGGAGCGCAGGAATAAATTTTGCCAATAGAATAATCCCCTGGAAGTACTGATTAACTTCCAGGGGATTATCTTGTGATACAAATATGTACTGTTATATAGTGCGCATATAACGCTTTAATTCCTCGTAAAAATTTTCTCTGGTTCCTGCCAGATCACCTGTCTTTTCTTCGCCGATGGAATAATCTTCACAGATCATTTCAATAGCTTCTTTGTACAGAGATTTCAGCTTTTTATCTTTAAGTTTTTCAGAAATTTTGCCGCAGGTGGAATAATCTGTACCTGTGTCATTTTTCATCCTCCGTTCCGAAAACATCCTCTAAGGAGTATCCTCCTGATTTAGATTCTGCGACCCGGTCTGCTTCGGCAAGTATTGCTTCAACTGCCGGACGGACTTTTCGCTGTGCCTGTTTAAATTTCATAAGTAATTCTTCACCGCTATATCCCTGTCTGATCAGATCGGCAAGAATCTGTTCGGCAAATTCACCACTGGTATTTTCTTTAACGGGGCGTAAAACCAGTTCGTTTCCACGCATGATACATTCTGCTTCCGTATTAAAACCCAGAAGCGTAAAAAATTTCTGCGGGATAGTAATCTGGCGTTTAGATGAAATACTGACTTTTTTTGATTCCATGGATGCGCTGCCTTTCAATGGGATTGTTGCTGTTGCCATTCGTGTATGCCTCCTTCCTATTTTATGTTTGTTTATTCTGTAATATACATACTGCTTGGTTTCTTTGTTCTTTGTTATATTGTAAAATATTATGTTTGGGATGTCAATTACAGAGAAGTAAAATCAGTTTCTTTATTGAATAGAAAAATTTTTCTATTTGGCAGAAAATATGATTAGTGATATCATAAAAATATATCTGTAAAATTGTGCAAATGTATCCTGCTTCTGCGTTGCAGTAATTCCATGAAACGATGCAATGGATTCTCTTATCAAGTGTGTTAAACAGAATCGGCGAAAGACATTGTACAGAAACAGCAGGAATTAAGGATGGAAGATATAATGGAAGACAATTTTGAAAAATTAAATCTGCTTCTGGAGCAGGAACTGTGTGAGTTTGTGGATATTCCGGACGGTTTTACCGGACAGACAGAGAGTGGAGAGCTACGTCTGATCTACCTGATGAATGATGCGGTGGAGAGCTTTCTGGTTTTGAAAAATGCCAGAATGACAGGAAATTATGTCAGGGATTATGAAGGAGAGTTTGAGGGCTCTGTAGAGAAAGCAGACAGGGATTTATGTGAGGCAGAGTATATTCTGGTGGTTCATCAGGGGCAGAATGTGTTTACTGTATTTTTTAAAGATATTTTGCTGGAAACACATCTGTATAATTATGGAGAGCTGGGACATTTCTGGGTGGAAGGATATGAAAACCTGAGAGTCATGGAGTATCAGATTGCCATATTGCGTGATAAATATGAGTATCTGGGAGAAAAATATTGCACTGAGTATGAAGGAAAGCTGGCAATGCTGCGTGATTTCCCACCGTTAAATTATCTTTTTTATCCGGCAGTACCGGAGAAGTATATTGTTCCGGTGGATAACCCATGGGAGGCAACGGTGGAAGTTCTGGCAGTTATGCAGGAACTGGCAACGGAAGCGGGAGATGAAAAACTGGGAAAAATGCTCAGGCGTTATGAAAAAAAACCAGATATATCAAATGCCAGAAAGATAGCCGGAATGCTTTGCAGGAGCAGTCATTTACCGGTGGTTACTTTGTTGGGAGAAAAAATCAGGGAAGCAGCTTCGGTCTATCCGGATAGAGATTTTGGCAGAAAACAGAATAAGTATCTGCATAAATTGATGGAAAAAGCTGAACGAAGAAAAGAAGAATTGGAAGCAGAGAATGTTCAGACTCTGATCTATAGAGAAGAACCTTTCATTTATGACTGTGATTCCATATCGTTTCAGGTATATCTTATGATTGTGAGAAAAGGTGTATGGAAGCAGAAAATAATGGTTGAGAAAATGTAATTCTTTGGATAAAATCATTATAATTTATGTAAAGTATATCGTAGTTGTTCTTGCGTAAAGTAGTTTAAACAGGAATAAAGAAGGGATTATAATAATAATGGATAAATTATTAGACTTAACAAGAGGCTTTGATGCAGCGAAAGTTGCTTTTGAAGCATATCTGGATGAATATGACAGAGCGGATGATAAGATTCATCTGAAAATCGTACATACTTATGGAGTGGTTGATGCTGCGGAGGACATTGCCCGCCGTATGGGATTAACAGAGGAAGATGTACAGCTAGCAAAGCTGATCGGATTGCTCCATGATATTGGCAGATTTGAACAGATTAAACGATTTGACAGCTTTGAACCGGGAACTATGGAGCATGCAGCATATGGTGCACAGCTGCTGTTCGGATCGGAGAAAATGATCCGCAGATTTGTGAAGGATGACAGGTTTGACAGTCTGATCTGCCCTGCGATTGAGAAGCACAGTGATTTCAAACTGGAAGGAATTACAGACGAGAGAACCCTGCTTCATGCAAAGTTAATCCGAGATGCAGACAAGCTGGATAATTGCAGGGTAAAGCTGGAAGAGTCAATGGAAACACTTCTGGGAGTGGATGAGAAGGGTGTTGGTGAAGGAGTAATCGCGCCAAAGGTATGGGAGTCCTGTATGGCAAAGGAATCTGTATTATCTTCAGACAGAGTTTCAAAAGTGGACTACTGGATTTCCTATATTGCTCAGTATTATGACATCAATTTCCCGGAAACCTATGAGATCATGCGTGAACATGATTATGTGAAAAGAATCATGGACAGGGTTCCTTATGCATTGCCGGAAACACAGGAAAAGATGGATATTCTGGCAGCAGAGATGGAGGAATATATGGATGAGAGAATTCGAAACAAAAAATAAAAATTGCGAAAAGCAATAAACAGTGGGTGGGGACATATGAAAAGACAAGAGTGAACAAAATGGATATGGATAAAACAGAGAAGAATCAGGAGAAATTCACCTGCGGAGAATTTGAATATCAGGTCATAAGAAGTGCCAGAAAAACCATGACTCTGGAGGTTCGCAGGGATGGAAACGTAATCGTTCGCGCACCTCTCCGTACAGGTCTGCCGAGAATCAAAAGATTTGTAAACCAGAAGCAGGAGTGGGTTCTGGGATGTCTGGAACGGACAAAAGAATACCGGGAACAGAAGCCGCTGAGCGCAGATCTGAGCGAATCGAAACGAAATGTCTATATACGAAAAGCAAAAGAAACGATTACCAAAAGAGTTTCTTATTTTGCCAGACTCATGGGTGTTTCTTACCGCAATATCACCATCAGAGAACAGAAAACAAGATGGGGAAGCTGTAGCAGTGAGAAGAATCTGAACTTTAACTGGAAACTGATACTGGCACCTCCGGAAGTGCTGGATTATGTAGTGGTACATGAACTCTGCCATCTGAAGGAAATGAATCATTCGAAGGCATTCTGGGACGAAGTCGGAAAAGTAATGCCAGAGTATGAAACGTACAAGTTGTGGCTGAAAGAGAATGGATGGAGGTTGTAATGAAAACAATAGCTGATCTGCACATTCATTCCAGATTTTCCATGGCGACAAGCAAAGAGGGCACACCTGAAAATCTGGATTTCTGGGCGAGAAAGAAAGGAATTTCACTGATTGGAACAGGTGATTTCACGCATCCGGTATGGAGAGAAGAACTGAAGGAGAGACTTGTTTCAGAGGGAAACGGCCTGTATCGTCTCAGAGATGCATATGTAAAAGAAGAAAGCCGGAAGTTCCCGGGAGAAGGAACACGTTTTGTTGCCTCCGGGGAAATCAGTTCTATTTATAAGAAGAATGGAAAGACCAGAAAAGTACACAATGTAATCCTGCTTCCCAGTCTGGAGGCAGCAGATGCCATGGCACAGCGTCTGGAAAAAATCGGAAATATTCACTCAGATGGTCGTCCGATTCTTGGTCTGGACAGTCATGATCTTCTGGAAATGATGCTGGATGTATGCCCGGAAGGAATTCTGATTCCGGCTCATATCTGGACACCACATTTCTCTGTATTAGGTGCGAAATCAGGATTTGATTCTGTAGAGGAATGTTTCGAGGAACTGGCACCGTATATACATGCACTGGAAACAGGGCTTTCCTCTGACCCGGCTATGAACTGGAGAATTTCCAAACTGGACCGCTATCAGCTTGTATCCAATTCAGATGCACATTCCCCATCTAAGCTGGGGCGCGAGGCGAATCTGTTGGATATTGACTGTTCCTATGAAGGACTTTATCGGGCAATCCAGACTGGCGAAGGGCTGGAAGGAACAGTAGAATTTTTTCCTGAAGAGGGGAAATATCATTTCGATGGTCACAGAAAATGCGGTGTATCATTAAGCCCGGTGGAAGCAGAACGGCTTGGAGAAATCTGCCCTGTCTGCGGAAAGAAGCTGACCATGGGCGTAGATCACAGAGTAGAACAGCTTGCAGACAGAGCGGAAGGTTTTGTGAAAAAAGATGGTAAGAAATATGAAAGCCTTGTACCTCTGCCGGAAGTGATCTCTGCATGTATGGGCTATTCCACTGCAAGTAAGAAAGTGCAGGGGTGTTTTGAACAGATGATTCAGACACTGGGGACAGAATTCGACATTCTGCGAAATGTACCGTCAGAAGATATTAAATCCTGTGCAGGAGAACGGATTGCGGAAGGAATTGAAAATGTAAGAACCGGAAATGTGAAGAGAATTCCGGGGTATGATGGGGAATATGGAAAGATTGAATTGTTTGATGAAAATTAAACATAGAATGATGGAATTATAAAACGGCCTATAAGAGAATGATTAGCGAGGAAATAGTGTATGAAGAAAATAGGGATTATTTCAGATACCCATGGCCTGCTCAGGCCGGAAATACTGGGAATTTTAAAGGGTTGCGACTGTATTATCCACGCAGGTGACGTAAACAAACCGGAAATTCTGGATAAACTGCGTATGATGGGTTCTATTTATGTAGTCCGAGGAAATAACGATAAGGACTGGGCAGAGGGAATTGCGAAAACTTTACATTTCACCATAGAAGGCGTGAAATTTTTCATGACCCACAATAAAAAAGACGTAGACTGGGATTTAAAAGACACACAGGTGGTAATCTTCGGACACACCCATAAATATTTCGAAAAAATGATAGACAACCGCCTATGGCTTAACCCGGGAAGCTGCGGTCCCAGACGTTTCGACCAGGAAATCACCATGGCAGTAATGACAGTCGATAATGGAACTTATCAGTGGGAAAAGGTTGCCATGATTCCTGAAAAGTAAACAGAAGACAAAGTAGATTGGTCAGGAGGGAAGAAAAAATACACAGTAATGAAAGTGGTGATAATATGCACAAGTGGAATGAGATTACAGATGAGAATTCGCTGAAGGAATTTATGGAAAGAGTGTCGTTTTTCCATGATAGCTGTATCAAAGAGATGCATTATCTGAGCGGAGCATATGTTAATGAAAATCTGGATATGTATCCTGTAAACGATCGCAGGATTCTGAGAGTAATAATACAACGGCAGTATGAAGAAGATTCAATGATTGAAATGGAATTTCAGGGATTAAAATACTTAAAGTTATTTCCGGCAGACGAACGCTATTCATGCGAAATACTCGATTCCAATATAATTCTGAAAGAGGATTGTATCATCTGGAGCGACTGCGAAGATAAAACAGAGCTGGAAGATGGAGACACAGGAACTTTGGTATGTGCATCTAAACTTCGATGGCGTTCGATTTTCGGATATATGGGAGAGAAGAATTATTGGTAGGTGTGCCCTTTCCCACATTTCTTTTGACCCAAGGGGTGTGTAACAACACAGTCTCTACTTCAATAATCCTTTGGATAAAGCCTTTATAATTTATGTAAAGTATATCGTATTTATTCTTTTTCGTAAAGAAGTCTGGATGGAAGCACTGCTTACCACAGTATAATATCAGTATAATATATAGAAGAAAAAGTTTTTGCAGAAAAGAATCAGGATTCTGTAAAAACTTTTTTTTTACGCAGAAACAACCTTGCAATTTGTGATGAATACGCTATAATTAAAAAACGTAATGAACCGAGATTGGTTAGACCAATATAAAGGAGTTGAATATTTGAAAAATAAAAAAGAACGAGACTGGAAGTTTATCATCGGTATGATTGTTCTGCTCGCCATTTTTGCTGTAATGGGAGGTGCTTTCTGGAATATGGTAGGAAAGCAGGCACAGATAGTCAGGGAGGAAGAGCAGAAAGAGGAAGCAAATGCTATTTCTGCAATCTATATCGAGACAGGAGAATTTCTGAAGACCGGAGTTTTTGTGGATCTGAACAATGGAACTATTTTCAGCGCAGACATACCGGCAGAGGGCATTTACAATAAAAAAGGAAAATTAATTTCCGATGATGTATTGGAAAATGGGGATAAAGTAAAGATATACGGCGATGGGATCATGCTGGAATCTTTCCCGGGACAGTATCCGGGCGTGACAAAGATCCAGAGAACCGGTCGAGCATCTCTCGAGGAAACTCAGGAGTACGAAGATCAGGTAACTGGAATGATGAAGCCTGTAGCCGTTCAGTAAGGATTAGAGGAGACTGAAAATGAAATACGTAAGACAATTCTGGATTATTTTACTGATATCCGCAATGGGAGAGGCATTACATGTTCTGATCCCGCTTCCTGTACCTGCAAGTGTGTACGGACTGGTGATCATGCTGATCGCACTGGGAACACACATTATCAGGCTGGAACAGGTCAAAGAAGCAGCTGAATTTCTCATAGAGATCATGCCGGTTATGTTTATTCCGGCAGGTGTCGGATTACTGACAGCCTGGGGCATACTGAAACCGGTATGTGTGCCGATCATTCTGATCACAGTGATCACCACAGTTGTGGTAATGATTGTGACAGGTCGTGTCACACAGGCAGTTATTCGTATGGACAGAAAGAAAGGACAGAAAAGATCATGACACAATTTATGAGTAATTCCCTGTTTTTTGGTGCAGCGATCAGTCTGATCGCATATGAGGCAGGACTTCTTTTGAAAAGAAAATTTAAGATGGCAATTTTTAATCCACTTCTGATTGCGATCATTGCAGTAATAGCGGTGCTTTGTTTACTGCATATTGATTATGACACCTATAATCAGAGCGGTCAGTATATCAGCTACCTGCTCACACCTGCAACGGTCTGCCTGGCAGTTCCGCTGTATCAGCAGATGGAACTTCTGAAAAAGAATCTGAAAGCTGTAATCATTGGAATTGTTTCCGGTGTGCTTGCCAGTCTGGTCAGTGTGCTGATCCTTGCAAAGCTGTTCAGCCTGAGTCATGAACAGTATGTAACACTTCTTCCGAAGTCTATTACAACTGCCATCGGAATGGGCGTTTCTGAAGAACTTGGAGGCATTGTGACTATTACAGTTGCAGTTATTATTATTACCGGTGTTCTTGGAAATATGATCGCAGAGACTGTGATCAAACTTGCGCGTATTGAAGAACCGATCGCTAAGGGCTTGGCACTTGGAACCTCTGCCCATGCCATCGGTACTGCAAAGGCAATGGAGCTGGGAGAAATAGAAGGCGCCATGAGCAGTCTTGCAATCGCAGTTGCCGGTCTTCTGACTGTTGTAGGTGCGTCTGTGTTTGCACAGTTTATGTAAGAGCAGTAGTGATTGCCTGATAAATTGTTTTTGGCAATATCGAATATATCTGTTGACTTTAACATTATTTATACAAGAGAACTGTTGTGTCGGATGAGCAGAGGCGCTGACATAACAGTTCTTTTTTATTGAAAAAAACAAATGTTCGATAAACCTCTTCCATTTTTTATAAGAGTGTGGTATTATAAAACACAGAAAAGAATGTATGTTCTGAAAATGTGTTCGAAAGAAATGGGAGGGCTTATTATGGCAAATGCAGCAGGTACCGCACAGAAAATGAGAAGAAGAAAAGAGAATCATAAGTTTTCCAGAATGATGGCAGTTATTCTGGGTCTGATCGTTACTGTTGAGGTGATGATCGCGGGCGGCATGATCTTCAATATTGATTTTCATTCCGCTGATATAGTTGCGGTAATTATGGGATTTATCGTGTTATATTCCGGAGTTGTGGCGGTTCTGACAGATAACTGATTATAGAAATTTCATAAATTACTGCAAACAATCCAGTCCATCATAGAGTGAAGTCCTGCGTCAGATATCTTTACTGTATGTCAGTATGCCTGCAGATATATTCCTTGTTCTTCGTACTCTACTGAGCTGTCCTGATTGCATTGTTTTATGGAACGGCTATAAGGTATGGGGACATGCAAAAAACAGATATTAGACAAAAACAGCGGCAGATGATATGATTAACAGTAAATAATGAGAGAAAAATAACGGGAGAAGGTGCGAAGAGAACGTTATGACTGTAAAATCAAGTCTTTTGGAAATGCTGGAGAAGAATAAAGGAGAAGTGCTTTCCGGTGAGAGCATTGCCGGTGAGCTGGGATGCACCAGGGCAGCAGTGTGGAAGGCAGTAAAGTCGCTCCGGGAAGAAGGGTATCATATAGAAGCAGGACCGAATAAAGGATATATGCTTGCGAAGGATACGAACCGTCTGTCGCAGGAGGGAATCCGCCTGTTTCTGGATAATCCGAAGGTTAAGATAGATATTTATGATGAACTGGAATCTACGAACCAGACTGCCAAGAAAGAAGCTATGATGGGAGAGGCCGGACATGGGGCATTTGTCATTGCCAGGAGCCAGACTGCAGGCAGGGGGCGCAGAGGCCGGGAATTCTATTCTCCTGCAGATACAGGTCTTTACATGAGTGTGATCCTGAAGCCACAGGGAACCATACATGACAGTCTGCTGATCACAACTGCGGCAGCAGTGGCAGTCTACAGAGCAGTTGCTCAGCTCTGTGGAATCCAGCTTGATATTAAATGGGTTAATGATCTGTTTTATAAAGGAAAGAAAGTCTGTGGAATACTCACAGAGGCTGTCACAGATTTTGAGAGTGGAAATATTGAGTTTGTGGTAGTTGGCATGGGATTGAACCTCTATCTGGACCAGGAGAACCTGCCTGGGGAATTAAGAAATATAGCAGGAGCCCTTTATGAGACAAAAGAAGATGCGGAACAGACTGACCGTAATAAACTGACTGCAATGATCGTGAACGAGCTGCGAAAAGAAACAGCAGATCTGAAATTATCTCCGGATTATGTGACACATAACATGATCCCGGGACATCAGATCACAATTACAGACGGAAACTCTTCCAGACAGGCATTTGCATTGGAGATATGCAGGGACGGACGGCTGAAAGTACGGGAAGAAGATGGACAGGAGACAATATTGTCCTTTGGAGAAGTTTCGGTATCCATGTGAGAATAATAAGAATGGGATTGTTACATGAAGGTAGATTCCTTGATGTGACAATCCCATTTTGTGTCATGATTCAGAATTTGTTGTTTGTGATGAAGCATCCTTCTGAGACACTTCGGCGGCAGAATCTTTTTTCAGAGATACCGGGTTGCCGGTAGTGGTGTTATCTGTGACATCTGTATCTGTGCAGCAATCGGGATTCGTTGTATCTGTGGTGTTTTTAGCTGCGTCAGTTGTCATATCTGAAATATTCTGCTGATACGGACGATAAGGTGTCCAGTAATGTTCTTCCTCAGTAAAGCTGTCAGGCTGTTCTTCATCCAGTGCATCTTTCTTGCGGGTGAGAATATAAATCCCTGCAAAAATGATAGCAGCTGCAATCACAAGCTGCGGCAGATGATATGTGAATCTGCCGATAACATCAGCCAGATATCCGGGTAAGATCATATAGAGAAAATCTACCAGAGTATTCCACAGAATAGAAGCACCAAGGAAAATCAGCAGAATCGCAGTTATTTTTCCGTGATGTTTGAGCAGAGAACTGATATCTCCTGCCAGTTCATCCATATGAAGGACATAGGAATCTTCTATGGAGTAAAATTCTTCCTCAGAGAGAGACTTCAGATTGTGCACATTAAAGAAACTGTAGAACCAGATGATCGGGATCAGGAACACAAGCCAGTCCATTCCGGTACATGCTCCGATCGCAAAGACACCCCAGAATAAGAACATAATACTGATTCCCTGTTTTTTGAACCCCATGTACATTTCTCCTGCGCCTGGGATCAGGGAGAAGATAAAAAGCCAGAATCCACGTTTTTGTTTTTGCATACTTTTATTTGCCTCCATTCATTAATTTGCTGGAAAAATCACTGACATATTTTATAAAAGAACTGGTGCCATCACCAATGTTCTGTCCGAGTTCTCTGGTGAACTGGTAGAGCCTGCCGTTTTCATGCTCGGGCAATATTCTGTCTGTCTGAGAGGAAGTATCCTGATGTAAGGAAGTGAAATCCAGGTTTGGGATACTGAATAAAAGCAGCAGGGCAACCATCACACCTGCAGCAGTCTGAAGGCTGTAATGGAGCAGCTGGATTTTCCTGGATGCTTTATTTGCTGCCCGGGCAAGCTGCACTTCACCGGAGTCTGCTTTGTCCAGAATCTGTTTCATCAGATAGGAGGGAGCAGTATCCGTACTGCTGTCTTCCTGTTCCATCATCTGATCCAGACAGAAATCGCAGTGATCAAGATGTGACAGAAATTCAATGACTTCCTGTGTATTCATATTTCCGTTGTCAAATTCTATTAAATCCTTCTTATTAATATGCATCTAATCACCCCTTTCAAGCATTTTTTTCAGCATTGCCCTTGCGCGATAGAGCTGTGTCTGAATTGTTTTCGGATTTTTCCCTGTCTGCTGTGCAATCTCAGGTACTGATAATTCTTTGCAGAAATGTGCGTAAGCGACTTCTTTGTAAGGACTTTTCAACTGCATACACAATGCTTCTACGTGAGTATTGGATGCAGTTTTCATATATTCATCTTCGGGAGAGGATTGCCTGTCCGGAATCTGGGAAAAGTAGGTGTCTTCTGTTGGAATACTTCGCCGCCCGGCTGCTTTCAGATAATCCAGACACTTTCGGACAGCGATCTTACTTAACCAGGCTTTCTCATAATTACCATCAAAGCGGGAAAGGTTCTTATAGGCAGACAGAAAGACTTCCTGAGTGAGATCTTCGGCATCAAATGGATTACCGACAGATTTCAGGCAGATCGAATATATTAAGTTCTGGTATTGCTTAATCAGATATTCCAGATATTGCTTTTCTGTGATCATTACTGTCTCCTTTTTCCTGTTCATTTAATTATAACGCAGGAGGTGGGGGAATGGATTCAGATATTGGAAATTTTGAGAAAAAAGGGACGCGCAGAAAAATAGTTTGTTTTGTGTGCGGTTTCGGACACTAAGATATTCTAAGCTGCCAAAAATCTGCTAAAGGCATGAGAAAAATGCCACAAACTCGCCGCATGGGGCTCAGACAGTGTGTCATTTTTCTCATAACGCAGATTTTTGCCGGCTAAGAATATCTAAGTATCCTGCAAATGCACACAAAACAAACTATTTTTCTGTGCTGGTTGTTGGCTGTTGGTTAGCGGATTTTTTATAAAAATATCTCTAAGTGATGGTCTTGCGAACCTGTCTGATTTGGTCTATACTTGATTGAAATGAAATGAAATGAAATGAAATACAGCATTTATGTTTATATGGAAGATAATGCGGGGCAATATGACAGA
>OGUP01000308.1_pt1 | contig 31777 bp, 28 predicted proteins | sample 1553661 | NCBI WGS metagenome assembly OGUP01 (sample SAMEA2580026, study PRJEB22360) | human gut metagenome | biome: human gut; feature: human-associated habitat; material: faeces | place: Denmark | collected 2008/2010
ATTACCGCCAAGCCATACACAGCGTAAAGAAATTGAAAGTGCAATTGACAATGCAGAATCCTTAATTGTAAAAGCAACCTCAACAAACAATACTAATGAACAGATTGATTGCTATATGCAAGCTTTATCTGTTTGTTCGGATTGTTCTGTCGCAAAGGAAAAACTGCAATTAACCCCTCCAACTGCACCTGCCATTATTAAAGCAGAGGTGAAGGGAAATATTATTCATATTGAATGGGCGAAGCTACAATCGCAATATATTCAATATCTTCTCATTAGAAAAGCAAATGGAAGACCAAATAGTCCTAAAGATGGAGAGGTTGTTTGTGAAACTTTAAATAACGCTGTAGATGATACAAAATCGGAAGCTGGTATTAGTTACTATTATGCAGTTTATAGTAAATGTGGAGAAGTGCTCTCTCCTCAGGCTGTAATAACAACAACTCCTGTTTTAACAGTTGTTGATATAAATCCAAACTCTATTTCATTGGATATTCAGGAAACTCAGATTGGCTTTGGTTTTGTATTCCCTAATAAAGCGAAATGTATAGAAATATATCGTGATGAGACCTTGATTAAAAACTTGACAGGCTCGTCATATATGGATGTCAATCTTAAACCTGAACAACCATACACATATAAATTTGTTACTATATATGAGGATTGCTGCCAGAAAAAATATAGTTCAAAAGGGATAACTCAAGTTATTCGACCAATGTCACCACCCAAACCTGTTAAACTTGTAATGACAGAACAGGATGATATTGTTAAATTATCATGGGATAAACCGAATAAGGGGACATTGTGCATCTTTGAATCAGATAAAACTTTTGATGTTCTAGAGAATAATAAGATTAATATCGATAATCTCAAGCATCGTCAGTTAGATATTTCTGGTAATTCATATCAACTACGAAAGAATTTCAGTGGCGTAAAATACTTTTTACCAATTACAGTTCAAGGGAATATCGGAGTTGCGGGAAAAGAAATTAAGCTGGTTTCTATCGTAAAGCCATCCGGTGTTAGTTTTGATCGAAACGAAACATTTATATTGGTTAAATGGAAATGGGATAATATATCTTCAGTTAGAATCCAAGTTCAGGTTGATAATGGGAATATTCAAAAATATGATATAGACTCTCCAGTATCACCTTATTACAAAGTTGAATTACCACAAAAAGCAAAGTCAATCAAAATAGGTATTGCTTCAAAAGTCCATGTAAGTAATGAGATTCTTATTGGAGAAGAAATAACTCAGACTATAAGCCTTAAAGCGGTAAAGATTAACTTTAATGAGGTGAAGAGTGAAAGTCTCTTTGGATTTTTATCTAAAGACAAATACAGTCTTTCTATTGAGAGTGATTCTATTTTACCTTGTAGGATTGAACTTTTAATTGCTGAGAATTTTCCTCCTACAAACCTAGTAAATTATAGAACATACTTAACGATTTCTCCTAATGAGTTAAAACCAGGTTGTGTTTTGAAAAAAGAATTCCAATACACAAGACTGCAAAAAGGTAAACCGTTATATTTCAGACTTATTGCTGCTGATAGAGAATTAGCGAAGCAAGTTGTGATTATACCAGAAACAAGACAATTAAAATAATAATATATGAGTAAGATAGTATGTCCTTACTGCTTTGATACATTTGAACGGAATGAAGTTATGTTCCGATGCAGTAATGAATCGGGATGCAAGAAAGGAGATGATCCTGAATTGCATAAGTTTTGGGGAAACATTCAGAATGAGTGTCCTAGTTTTAAACCAAAATTTTCTTTGGGGAGCTTGTTTGGAAGTATGCCCGAAAGTGCAAAATGCCCACAATGTGGAGAAAAGTCATATTTGGTAATTTGCCCACATTGCCACAATAGGATTCCTAAACATATGGTTAAGGAAAAGGGGTATATCATATCAATCATTGGAGCACGAAGTAGTGGTAAAACTAATTATATTACTACGCTTATAAATGAGTTGTTTCATTATGGTCACTGTTTAGGCAATATTGGAACGACAGCATCAGCAGTAGCTAATAAGCCTGAAAACAATACACAGGAGCGATATGAGCGAGACTTTTTTAATATTATGTACAAAAATAGCAAATGTCCTCCTCAAACAGATATTAATGACCCTAAAAATAGGATTCCGTTAATCTATGAATTAGGACAACAAGGTAAATCTCCGATTTACTTAGTCTTCTACGATACTGCTGGTGAAAATTTTGCAAATCCCAAGAATATTGCATCTAATGTAAAGTTCTTGAATCAGTCTGATGCTGTAATATTTCTTTTGGATACATTTTCAATCCCTTATGTGCATGATAAATTAAAGGCACCAATGGGCTTGTCTGATATTGAATTGAAATATGATAAGATTATATCTAATTTGATTACTCACTTTGAGGAGGGAGACCGACATATTAAAGATGCTCATTATAAAAAGCCAATGGCTTTAGTATTCAGCAAGATTGATGCTATCCTAAAGAATGATGAGTTGTTCCAAAATACAGCGATTCCAGGTATGTCTATTGAGCGTAATAGTTCATTTTTAGATGGTAGTGGAGTTAATTTGTCAGATATTGATAGTATAAGTGATGGCATTAGAGCTGGACTCAATTCCTGGAATGAGCAAAATTTTATTAATAGCATGGAAAGTCATTATAAAAATGTAAAATATTTTGGCATTTCGGCCTTGGGAGGTATGCCTGATAAAACTGGTAGTATTAATAATCTGAGACCATATAGAGTCTTGGATCCACTTGTTTGGATATTACATCAATTTAAATATTCATTGCCAATTGTAAAATAAATCAGTTTTTATGAAAACATTAAATTATAAAGAGATTTATTACACATCATCAGAGCGTTCAATAATCACACATTCTGCGGGAATTGGTATTCGTACCTATACAATTGGTATGGATTCACACGAGGCCTCTACTATTGCTGAGAAATGTGTATTTGGATATAATTTAGACGATGGCAGGAAGTTAACTTTCGAGCAAATACAGCAAAATCCGAGAATTGTATATGATTATTCTCCTACTTATATTTATCATAAAGTCACGTTAGATAGTGGCTCTGTTAAATATGTTTTAGGACGAACAATATATCTTGGTATTGATTACGGCTATTTCTGTAATAGAAATGAAGCAATGAGAACTGGCACCAATTATTTTACTCATCTTTTGATCTTTGATGAGATACCACCAGTTTCTATTTGGGCAGAATTAAGTCATAAAAATGTTTTTGTTCCAGGAGACTATACCTGTTCACCAGACAACGCAGAACTAAAGTCTTTATTGACTGGAGATCCTCAATTGCTTTCTTCTCAAAGTATACAATGTGAGACAACTTGTGAATATAGTATTGATACTGAATTTGCATATTGCGTTATAGGATTTTTGCAGTCATATTATAATACTATAAATAACAAAGAAGATAGTCTAAAAAAGATTATCATAAAAGCTCCTGCAGCGAAGACCTCTGAGTTAATTAAAAGAATGGCTCTTCTGCCTCAATTGTTGATTGGAGAGAAGACGTTCTTGTCGAATTACATGCAAGGTTATGGTGTTCCTGATGACTTTAATATGATTTTTGTCAATGAGTTTAATAAAAATGAACTCTATGAAAACAATCATATTTGTATAGATTTATTCAATAAGACTACTACAAACATAGATGACAATTATATCTATAAGAAGATTCTTGAGTTGGGTGATGAAGGAGATCATATAACAATACAGAAGTTAGTAAATTATTATCTAAGGTTAGATTTAAGCAAAGAATCGAATTACCAATTCTTGTATAATTTATTCATTGCGATTGAGTCTGATAAGGATATATTTTTGTCAGACATTTCGCAGGATTTTATAGATCAATTGAACAATGTGCAGTTATCGTCTACTCAAGCGACCGAATTATGGAAAAAGATTAATAGTTCCATAAATTGTGGATTAACTTCAAAGAAGGGTTCGGAAATAAACCAAGCAATAAATGTTGTTGGATATATTTTGCCGACTAAAACCAAATATCTTAAGATAACACCAGAGAGTTCTGCATGGATTACTAATGTTATTTTTGGAGAAAATTCATATTTATCTAAAATTGTAAATAATGGAAATGTAGACATTATCCTAGCTCTTGTGGACAGAACTAGAATTTTGTCTGACAATGTTTTTTATAGTGCGCTTAAGCAGTCTCAAGATACAATGATTTGGGCTAAGTTTATACAATTCTATTATGTAAATAATCTTAATTCAAATATAGAATATGTTGTAGAGAGTATTCTGTCATCTGATATTAGGAAACAAGAAAAAGAAGATTTGGTTAAACGTTTGTATCCTACTGCTAAATGCCAAAATGAGTTGTTGACATATGTTTTAAATCATACATATCGTATTCCCGAATTGATAGAGATTGTAAAGACAATTTGTTTGAATTCTCGTGAAGAACGTTTTTCGTTAATACTGAAACATAGCAATTATGATGCAAGTATTATCAAGACTTTATCTCCAGTTGTGTTATCATACTATGGAAAACAAATAGATGCAGAAGCTAACGCTGGAATGAAAAACTTACTTTCATTTATAGATAAGGTTTCGGTTGATATATTTAATATGATGGGGCTTACAGAATTGTTTGACAAGTACATCAGAATAAGTATGGACAATCCTTTAAAAGAAACAAAAAAGGTTCTCAACAATCTGTTGTCATACAATTTAAAAATAGACAGAAATACATCTGATCAAATTGTAATCTTGAAAAGTTTGTTTGACAATGAAATTCCTAAACGAGTCGATGTAAATATCTTATTTACTGCTCATAAAATGGATAAAAGTGCAGACTTTATCAGAGATATATATGAAGTCTGGCTAAAGACACAACCTACATCGAAGGAACTAAAGGAGTATATTAAAGGAGTGGAATATTTATCTCCCGATGTAATTGAGGAAATAATATTGGCTACTTGGGAATCAAGGACTCGCATAGTTCGTGAGAATCGGGAAGATTATATCTTAATTATATCAGACAACTCTGGATGGAAGAGTCGAGATAAAAAGTCGTTTATAAAATCATGCAAGGATAAAGACTTAGTTCGTCATCTCACAGATTCGGATAAATTAATGAAAAAGATAATTAGAAAATTTCTTAACCTATTTAAATGATGAAACAATATAAATTATTTATACTGATACTATTTTCAGTTATAATTACTTCTTGTAGTCAAGAGAAAGTAAGGTTTACACCGTACACTCTTAATTATTATGAGGTAAAAGGTGCTGTAAAATCCATAACAGAAAGTGAATATTCTAGCAAATATAAGCTTCTTTATACTAAGCAGTTTGATTTCGATAAATCTGGCAGATTAACATATTTTAAACATGTCGTTGATAAAGATACGACAACACGATATATGCATTATAAAGATAATGGTCGAATAGAGAATATTCAATGGAATGAAATTACTAAATATACTCCTGAATTCAATGAATTTGGTGATTTGATAAAAGAAACATATATCACCGGTGAAACAAATGGATTTGAGTCTGGTTTTATTCAAGAATGGGAATATGATGTAAATGGTAATATAATTAATGAAAAGACTTGTTACATAGAATCAGATTGTTCTTCTGTTGAGTATTTGTATGAAAATAACAAGCTAAAGCAAGTTAAAGAATACAATTTGGGAGAAGAGATTCATTATGACTGTGATACTTCAGGTTTAGTAGTATCTAAAAAAGTATATGATAAAGTAGCTAATAAAATTGCGAATCAGAGTACATACAAATATAAGTTAGATAATAATGGTAACTGGGTTGAAAAAGTAGAGAGGGAAAATAAACGTCTGAAATCAACCGTCAAGCGTGAGATTTTGTATTATTCAGAGGCAGAATTGGCTGCGACCAATATAACAGAGCAAGCAATTGTCTCTACAAAGTCATATATAAATATAGCGTTTGTTGACAATTACATAAATGATGTCTTGTCAAGAAGTAGTAATCAGGGTGATTCTCCCAGTAGAGTCTTGTTTATTATTCTTATCGTTTGTACCATTATAGTAACAGCTATAAGCTGGTATATGGCTTCAGATTTTGTCTTCCATAATTTTACTGGACACATTCAAAATAATGGAATGAAGAGATTGTGGATGTATAATCAAGAACCTTATACAAAAGTTGGAACCTTATTGTTAATAGCATTGGCTGCATTTGTAGCTTCTATTATTCTAATCCTATTAGTTGGTGGTGTTATCTGGGGATTATTGTGGATCGTAAAACTAATTTTATGGGCAATCATCATTATTGGATGGATTTGTCTTATTGGTGGAGGGCTTGCTTTGCTTGGTAAAGAGCCGGCTGGTTGTTTGCCTTTAATAATTGGTATTTTAATCGTAAGTTTCCAAGATACCATTGAAGAGACAGGAGAAAGTCTCGTAACATGGGGGTTTGAGTTCATGCAGAGCGTTAATATGTTTAGTTGGGGCTTGGGAATTTTCAAAAATTATTGGGATGTTATTCTTGTAATATTTTTTACTCCGATGGTCTTATTTTTTGGTTTTGCGGTATTTGTAATAACCTTAATTATGCTTCTAAATGGATTTGAGTTTATTGTAACAAGAATATATAGTATAAGAAGACCCTGTCCTATTTGTGGTTCTACAGCTACTCCTGATTATATTGTAGGTGGTAAGCCCCACCCTGTTAAACTTCATCCTGGTATTTATGGTGTATTTACTCATAAATCTCCTGTAACAGGTGAAAGTATTCCTACAATGTTATTAAATGGTAGAGGAAAGATAACACGTAAATGCAAGAAGTGTAATTCATTTATAAATGCAGATACTGATAACACTATTGGAACAGAAATACACATTGGTATTGTAGGACATCGTTCATCAGGTAAATCATACTTGTTATATAGTGGACTTTCATCTTTGATGAGCTCATATCCTGAGCGTTTCTCTCAAATTGATGCAGATAATGATACAAGAATTGAGAATAAAAAGAAACGTATTGATGCACGTGATGGTATTCAAACGGACGTAGCTAATAAGTACCGTGCAATTCAGTTAATACTGAAAAGTAAGTTGCGTCCTCTGCCTTATCATTTATTCTTCTATGATGTTGCAGGTGAAAAATTTAATGCTAGTTCATCGAGTCATAAGACTGCAATGGATTTTTACCGTAATGTTCAGTCTATTGTATTTATTATAGATCCTAGTATGCTTGATATTTCAGGAACTCCTGCAAGTGCAAAATTTGTAGATTGGCATAATAAAAATGCAAATGCAGAGAAGTATAGAATTGACGGTTCATTTGCAGTGTTGAAAGACATTCTAGAAACTGTTGGTAGAAAATCTAATAAGATTGATTTCAATTTCGTATGTACAAAAACAGATATGGGATATCTGCCAGAATTAGGCTATTCTAAGACTCCTGAAGAAAATGAAATTGAACGTTTCATATCTACAGAATTGGGACTTTCTAATTTGATCAACTCAGCAAGATCAAGTTTCAAAAATGTTCATTTCTTTACGGTAAGTGCTATTGAGTCAGACAAGTCTAGACTGAAGGACTTGTTTGTGAAATTATTAGAGCAGAGAAAAGTGTTACTATAGCACTTGATGTTTATTTAGTGTTTTTATTGATAATTTTAAACAATAATGATTATGAAAGAATGTAACATTGAACAAGTATTAGTTGCTGTTCCCCAAATCTCTAGGGATGAATTTTTAAAGTATATAGCAGAAACTCTAGGGACATATCAATGGCCTAAAGGTTCTATAGAATGTTTAAATCCAAATAAAACAAAGTTGGTTTATCTTTGGGGTAATCGTATTAAAGGAGATGCCGAAGGCTCATGGACTGCCAAAGTTCAAGGGGATCATAAGATTACAATAAATAAGAAGGAAATAGAACTTAAAGATGGTACACCATATTCGGGTCCTATTCCTTCATTGAGTTTTGATTTAGCTGCAATCAACGATAATCAAGATACTCCACTTTGGGCTAAAGAATTTACCACTGTTGGTTTTACTTGTGAGAATTTTCAACCCTATTCATATATAAATGCCTGTGATGGAATTATAGATGGTAATAATACAGATAATTCTTACACAGCATGGATGAAAAATGGCAATGAAATAGTAGACAAATATTTATATTCTATTGCTGTTGATTTATCTCAAAATACTGCGTTAGCTTATATTGCATTAAATGTTATGCCCGCAGAAGTACTTCAACAATCTGCAGATCTTTTCAGTAATATGAAATTTAATTCTAAAGATGTTGCAGTTACTTCACGCCATAATGTTAAAGAAGAACCCACACCTGTTCTTATTCCGTTTTATTTACTTGAGTTTGAATTTGAGGGAAAAGCATACTATATAGCAATGATGGCAGATAATAGTTTTACTTTAAAAGGGCAAATCCCCCCAATTAAAGAACCTAAGAAAACTCCACAGCAACTTGTTGAAGAAGAGATGCCTGATAAAGTAAAAAAAATAAAAATGATAAAGTGGGGATGGATACTTGCCATAATCCTATTATTTATAAGCAATTTAACCATTGCTGCTGTTTATCTTGTATTTTGGTTTGCTGCAAAATGGTACTTTAATAAAGATATTAACAATCGTATAAAAGAGCTTGAACTGGAAGCAGCAGAAAATGCAAAGGAATCAGCAACATTATTAATGAAACGACTTACAAATAAGTAATTAAATTAGGCGGAATCCGAAAAGCCCTAAAAGAGTAGGAATTAATATTAATAATTTACAGAACTATGTTGACAGATGTTTTTACAGTAAATGAAAACGTATGCAATTGCGCTTCTGGTTGTTGTGATGTGTTCGGTTACGGATGCACATGTGCTTGCAACAACAGTTAAATTGTTTTTTGAAGAGGTTGGCTACGATAAAGAAGTCAACCTCTTCTTTATAAAAGTATAGAAAATGGAATTTACAACATTAAATTTGCATAATATATATGCCATTCCTGTAGGTGAATATTTTGATAAAGATTCGCAAGAATGTTTCCTCGTTTATTCGCCATTAGCAAATATTTTTTATCTCTCTCTCCCTAGTGATGTAATGAAGCTGGAGGAGGATATAAAGACTGGGCAATCAACAGATTTGTTGAATAAGTTACTTAATCAATCTACATTTAAGGATTTGGGGAACAGTGAAATTTCAACTGATTCGTTTTGTACATTGCATTTGTTGTTAAACGAAAAGTGTAATTTCCATTGTAAGTATTGCTATTCGGCTGAGGGCAGATCATCAGCGGAACTTAATATGAAGCAAATAAAAACGACTCTTGACTATTTCCTTTCATCTGAGAGAGAGGCAGTGAGGGATAGGACAATTATGTTTATGGGAGGTGGTGAGCCCGTACTATCTTGGAATTTGCTTGAAGAGGCTACGTTATATGCTGAGAATTTTGCGAAGGAACAGGGTATTTTAGTACATTTTTCTTTAACTACCAATGGCTCCATAATGACAGATAAAATGCTCAATTTTCTGAAAGAGCATAATTTTACGGTACAAATCTCTTTTGAAATATTGCCAGAAATTCAGAATGCCCAGCGTGGTTCGTATAACGCTGTGGCAGCGAACCTTGTGCGTTTGACAGAGAAGGGAATTAACAATTATGTGCGCTCAACCATTACTGAACTTAATGTAGCAAGAATTCCAGAGATGGTAGAACACTGCCATACTTATTTCCCTCTTGTGAAAAAAATGAGTTGCCAACAAGTTGTTGATCCATCATATTTTACAGATGAAGAGAAAGTTAACGATTTTTTTAATAAATATTTTGTCTCATATCATACTGCAGAAGAAAAAGCAAATGAGTATGGAATAACTTTACGTTCATCATCTTCTCACCTTTTGAACTACTCAAAGAGAGAGAGATTCTGCTATAATTTACTCTGCTTAACACCTTATGGAACATTGACAATGTGCCCAGATGTATCTTCTCCCAATGAACGAGATTATGATAGTTCTGTAATAGCTAGGTTAGAAAACGATAGTATAAAATTTGACCAAGTAGCGTTTATGCGTCTTTCAAATGGAAGTATTCATACAATTGAAAAATGTCGCACTTGTTATGCAAGGTGGAATTGTGGTAGTGGTTGCCCTAGCAGTCGTCGTGTTTATAGCGCAGAAATCTTTGATGCCATCTGCAATCACTATCGCAAGATGTTGCGTCATAGTCTTATCGTTTCTTTGGCTGAGAAGTATGTCAAAGCAACAGGAAGAGATTTTTATGAGGAAATTAAATCAAAATTGTAGGTTATGAGTTATCAAATAACGATAGATAGAAATGTTTACGCCATTTCTGCAGGGGATATGTGGAATGTTGATGCCGATAGATTATATATATTGTTTTCTCCATTGAATGGTCGTATATCATTAGCTTCACATGATACAGTGAGCGCACTTCAAGCGTGTGTATCTGGTGAAAATCAGGATAAAGCAACACAAGATGCTCTTAGCGCATTTCAGGCTAAAGGTATTGTGCCAGTTCACTATTTACCAAATACACCTCACGATCTATATCAAATAGATATTTTGACAAATTACACTTGTAATTTTAAGTGCATTTATTGTTATTCAGCTGAAGGACGTTCTAAAAAACAGATTGAGTTTGATAAAATCAAGGTTTTGATAGATTATCTGTTTTGTAGTGGCAAAGAGCAAAAGAATCCGTATATTATTAATTTTAGTGGTGGCGGGGAACCTCTACTTAGCTTTGAATTGATTAAACGTACCGTAAATTACATAGAGCAGGTAAATCAAGATAGAAATTACATATATAACATTGGATTAGTGACAAATGGAAGTCTGATAACCTCCGAAATAATAGATTTCCTTCAAGAACACAAGGTTGATATGGCAGTGTCGTTTGAGATTCTTGAAAAATTGCAAAATAAGGAGAGAGGTTTGTATGATAAGGTTTCGGCAAATATTGATATGATGCTTGACCGAGGCTTTCCTTTTGGCATAAGAACAACTTTTACGCCAGAGAGTGTAGCGTATATGTGTGAGATGATAGATGAACTTGCGACACGTTTCCCCAAATTAAAGAAGGTGGTTTATGATACGGTTCTTGCTCCGTCCCTTTTTGATTCTCCCGAGGATTTACGAAAGTATTATAATACCTTCCTTGATGAGTATTGGAAAGCAAAACAGAAAGGCGCAGAGATGGGTATTGCAGTAGAAAGTATAGCAGTCGAGATGCTTTCTATGGTTAGGGATAGAACATGTGAAGGTAAGATTGTACTTACTCCGATGGGAACTATATCAAGTTGTGCGAGAGTGTCGTCTCCATTAGAAGAGAGATATGAGGATTATATATATGGAGAAGTTAAAGATAATGGTCTATATTTTGACCAGCAAAGATTTGCAAACATAATTTCTCAAAATAATATATACTCGCAACCTATGTGTGAAGAGTGTTTTGCACGATGGAATTGTGGCGGTGGCTGTAGGTTGTTCCACCATTCATTCAACCATGAGTATGAGGCTGTAAGGTGTGATTTTGTACGTAAGGCATTAAAAAAACAGTTGCTTGTGGTCCTATCAGATAATTTCCAGAAATCATCGGGAAAAGACTTGATGGAATTCATATCCGATAAACTAAGAAAAAATGAAATCTGAGAAAGTCAATAATAAAATGAATGTCCTTTATATAATACCAAGATACAGAACTTATGGTATAGAGGGGCATTATGTGATGCCAATGGGCATATTGTATGTGTCGGCGTATGTCAAAAAAAGCGGTATAGCCAATGTTTACACTCTTAATCTGAATCACGTGAGTGGAGAAGAGTATGATATCCTGCAATCTTATATCACAAAAAATAAAATAGATTTTGTCGGCTTAGGAGGTCTTTCGGGAGAATATTCAGACATAGTCAGGGTTGTTTCATTAGTTCGCAAGATAGACCACAATATGATTATACAGGTAGGTGGTGGAATTATGACTGCTGATCCTGTGGTTACAATGCAGGCCATGCCCGATGTGGATTTCGGTATTATAGGAGAAGGTGAGCAGACCTCCGTTGAATTAATAGATGCCATCGCTCGGAAACTCGATTTGACCTCAGTGAATGGTATTATTTATAGATGTGAGAATGGGCTTAGAATAACAAACCGAAGAGTAGAGATTGATAATCTTGATACTTTGCCTTTCCCTGATTATGAGGGATTCAACTATGCCGAATATCTAAGATTAAACCCTGATCTTAGTGATGAGGGAAAGAAATATTCACAGGTATCGGTTATTGGTGGGCGTTCGTGTAAGTATAACTGCACGTTCTGTTTTCACCCTTCGGGTTCTAAATATAGACAACGTTCATTAGATTCTATCTTTAGCGAAATAGACTACTTGGTTAGGAATTATGACATTTCATACATTGCATTAAGAGAAGAGTTGTTTGCTACGGATAATGAACGTGTTCGTCAATTTTGTGAGAGAGTCAGAGTGTATGATTTTGATTGGTCAATACAGTTAAGAATTGATAGCATAAATAAGGAACTTGTTGATTTGTTGAAGAACACTCGTTGCAGATATCTATTCGTAGGTGTGGAAAGTGCAGATGATAGGGTGCTTAAAAGTATGAGGAAAGGAATTACCCTAGCACAGATAGAACGGGCTTTGGATATGTTAAGGGATGCTGGTTTGAACTCACGTTCTGGAGTAATATTTGGCGATGAGGTTGAAACTTTTGAATCTGCGATGTTTACATTGAATTGGTTTAAGAAGAATTATACAAAATATAGGATGTTTGTGGATATGATTATAGCTTTCCCCGGTTCTGCATTGTATAAAAGAGCGTGCGAAAGTGGAGTTATCCCTAACCCTGTAGAATTCTTGAAGGATGGTTGTCCTATTGTGAATGTTTCAAAAATGAATGATAAAGAGTTTGTTGATTTAGTAACAATCATAGAGAAAATGAATTATCGTAAATATAACGTGAAGTTCTATAACAACAAATAAGTTGCAGTATGATAAAATGGATTTTTGAAGATAAACATTTTGGAAAAATATCTGAACTTGTAAATGTCGTATCACCCTCAATGGAGGAACGTAATATGGCTTTATATTTACGCAATGAGTGGTTGAAAAATGGTGCAGAGGTTAAGTCTGATGTAATGGGCAACGTTTATGCTACAATGAATAACGATGATACAATTCATATCGGTCTGATTGCTCATATGGATACAACCTGTATTCAAATAACAAAAATACTTAGTAATGGATTACTGCAATTTAGAAGTATTGGTTTACGACCTCATCTACTTTTAGGGCAGAATATGAAAATTCTTTCGAGTAAAGGAATAATACAAGGTGCGATTGGTTTTGATCCAACATCGCAATATGGACAACCCAAAGGATTGGTTGATGATGACTTATGGTTAGATATAGGTTCTAGCAATTATGAAGAGACATCGTCTAAAGTTGAGATTGGCGATTTAGCCGTTTTGACTCCGCAAATCAGTAAAATAGGGGATGAGGTAATATATGGCACTGGTATTGACGACAGAGCAGGACTATTCATCCTTAATGAGTGTCTAAAACTGTTCAAGGAAACAGCTCCTTCAGTATGTTTACACTGCATAGGTACTACACAGGAAGAAGTAGGTTTACGTGGTGCAGGGGTGATTGCCGCTCAATGCAAACTTGATGTTTGTTTTGTTGTGGATGTTGATTTTGCAACCGATACTCTCACACCTCACGAGAACCAGATGGGGGCATTGTATCTGGGCAAAGGTGTCGGAATGCACATTAAATCAGACAATAATCCAGTTTTGAGAAAGCTTGTTTGTGATGTTGCCGAAAAAAATAATATACCATATCAAAAATCATTGGGACGATTTGTATATGGTGGAACTGATGCTACTGCGATACAATTGCAGGGTGGTGGTGTTGCAACGCTAAATATTAACATTCCCTGTAGATATATGCACTCTCCTGTAGAGTTTTGTCATCAAAAAGATATTGAGAGCGCTATCAATATCATAATGTATTCTATTCAAGAGATTGCAGATAAAAGAATCAATAAATTTAATCCTTTGTAGGTTGTGCAATCAAATAATCACATAAAGCTATTGTTTGTAACTAACGGTACAAATTCTTGTACCGAATATCTGCAGATTCGGAATGGGATAATCTTGAATGTCTTGGATTTAAGCCAAGGAAGTGTAAGCACAAAAGAAGAATTGGAGCAATATATTTTGGATATTTGTCCAGATTTGTTATTTGTTTATCGTTGTCCATTCATAATCTCAAAAAAAGCATATTCGACAGCCCGATTTGGTGCATACAATATTCATCCGTCTCTGTTACCCAACTATTGTGGTTTGAATCCATGGTATGAAATCTTTAAAAATAACGAAGTGGAGAATGGCGTCACTTTGCATAGAATCACAGATGTAGTGGATGGGGGCGAGATAATATATCAGCAATCATACAGAATTTCCCCAAATGACACAATCGAATATGCTAGAAATAATGCTGATGTTATTGCTTCAAAATTGTTAGCAAGATTCATGGATGAATATATCCCTGAACATGATAAATTCCTCGAATTATATTCACTCCCTAATAAATACGATTATATTGAAGCTATCACAGACAAGTCTAATTTGCTAATTGAGAATGCAATAAAAAATGGACTCTCGGTAGAAGATATTAATGGAAATTTTCACGAAGGTGCATATAGCATTGTATTCAAGATAAAATTCCATAATAAAGAGTTAGCTTTGCGATGCTGGAAGTGTATCTGTTATGATGATTGCGTTACTTTATGTCGTAGAATGATGTGTATAAGTAATGAATTAAGGGAAATCCAATTACCATATTTCATGGACTTTAATTTTTACGAACGAGGAATAGTGACATCTAAAGGTATCTATCCAATTATGTTAATGGATTGGACTAACGACCTTAATTTGAAGCAGTATATTAGTGAAAATTTATCAAATCCGGAGAAATTATACATGTTAGCCAATAATTTTACCATGATGGCTGCAGACCTACATACCTTCCAAATTTCGCATGGAGATTTGCAGGTTGCAAATATTAAAGTAAGAGAAGATGGTAGCTTGTTTCTTATAGATTATGATACTTTGTTTACTCCATCTTTATATGGAGACTACGACAGAGTGAAAGGGAACCTTTGTTTTCAGCACCATTCCCGTTTAGACAATGAATTAATGAGTCCTTGTGCTGATTACTTTTCAGAATATATAATCTACTTTGGAATAATAGCTTTAGCGAATTACCCTCAGCTATACACCTATTTGGATTTAGATAAAAATGATTTTATATTTACTCAAGAAGAATTGTATGACATTCGTAATAGTAGAATCTGTAAATTTATATATTTAAAAAATAATAAAACGCTGATTGACATATTCCAAAGTCTTATAGATGCATGGGAGGCAAGCAAAATAGATACAATAATCCCATTAGAAAATGTTTTATTTAAGCATTAGTATCTCCCTCAATAATATACAATGCAGGTATGTCTGCTTTGGTCCATGCTCGCAATTTGAATGATTCTATATTATTTCCCTATTATGCCATAAGTGATATACATTTCACAAATTTATTTGAAAACATTTATTAAATAACAAAAGGAAGAATCCGACGGCATATCATCGTCAGGTTCTCCCTTGCTTACATTTTGTTTTCCCAAATAAAACTTGCTTTCATGAGAACATTTCTCAGCTTACCAGAACAGCATCCTGTATTTCTACCTCTGCGGGCAGACGGGAAAGCAGGAGTTCCGCCATTGCCCCGTTCTGCGGAATCAGTGCCGGGAAATCCGTTCTACCCGGCTTATATATCTCAGTCGCTACATTATACAAGTCCCAAGCGGTAACCTGTCCCTTTTCGCGGACCAGTTTCAGCACCTCTTCCGTGAAGATGGAAATCTGGCTCTGGTTAAGCGGGTAGGTTTCCACGGAGGATGACAGGTTCCTGTCCGAACTGTCATGGGAGACACGCAACGCTGTCAGCAGTCCGATATACATATATACTTCCTCCAGTGAGACGATTCTGCGTTTCAGTCGCTGAATTCTTGCGATGTCCTCGTTCATGTTCACCTCGAAGTTTGCCAGCCATCCGTCCACCGTCTCGAATACCCCTTCCGTTGTCACCTTGTTCTTTCCGTAATTGCAGATGCTCCTTTCCGGCGAGAGGATACACTGGTTATGGCATACTTTCACGCACGGGCCTATGGCAGCCTGTATGCCGTCCTGATGATAGGCGACAACCAGCGTAGTTGTCAGCTCGTCCGTTTCCCAGTCCTTGATCCGGATGGTAGCGAAGATGCGTCGGAGGATGTGGGCTTCCACTGCTTTTTCACCAAGTGTCTGTTCCACCTGCGGGAGAATGCTTACTCCCGGCTGTGTCTTGTTCCTGTTCTGTGCCGCGAAGATTTCTTCCACCTCGTAATCGAGGTTGTACTTCTCGCAAATGTCCATCATACGCTGCAGGACCTGGTAGTGATAAATGCCCTGGACTGGCTTGCCGTAGATATCATTCTCCTTGTAGGTACGCTGGAGAGTCTCGAAGTTCATTACTTCGATTCCGTTGTTCTGAAAATCAAACTGCTGTTGTTTTTCCAATACTGCCATTGCTTCCATAATCTTGAATTTTATAAAGTTAATACTATGATTGTCTATTTTTTTTTAGGTATGTATCTGCCATCCGTGGAACGGTTCAAGTGTCACGGCAAAGGATTGGTCGGGTATTCCGTGATAGAGCAGACCGCCTACAATGCCGATGCTTCCGTCTGGATAGCGTTGCGTGAAGCCGAATGAGTACGGGGCATGATCATAATAGAGCGAGATTTCGCTTGGATGGTCTGGATTCTCCTCCCATTTTTTCAGTCTGTCCAGACAATTCTGGAGTGATGTGTCACCGATGGATTCGGCGTAACGCTTTACATTCTGGAAATGTTCTTCATTCAGGATTTTCATGACTCATTGTATTTTATCTGTTAAACACGTCCGGCTCCGGGAGCCGGTATTTTTTATTTTTCACCTGCCTGACTGTCCCGTGACCGTACCCGCAAGGTTTGGCGAAAGAAAATACCGCAGCCATCGGCGAGGATGATTTTCTTTCAGCCAACCCCATAGGGGCCTGACCTTGTCCGGGTACGTTGGACACGGGACTACCTTTGCAGGGAGGAAAATAAAATATACAGGTTGTGTGTCGTTGTATTTTCTTGCAGGTATGTCGGTGAGAAACCCATTGATTTGTTCGTCTTTGACAAAGGAATGGTGTACTTTTGCAAATCCTAATTTGAAAAATCATGGAAGATTATATAAAGAAAGCTGCGGATGCTTTCCTTGTGGAGCGTCCGTATGGTATGCGCGTGGATTACAGTAAGCGAGGATACGTGCTGTTCAACCGTAATCTCAATGTGTTGGGCAATGGGGAACATGCCCGTCTGGAGGAACTGCCTCTGGAGGATTTTGATGTGGACGAGATTCCCCTGGAAGGTGAAATCATAAAGGAACATGCGGGTTTTACCGATGTGTTTTTCTATTCGGACTGTACCAATCCCTATGCCGGGTATGTGCTGGATCTGAGGAAACTCAAGGCCTATAACCAGTTTATCTATCCCTTGGCGATGATACTGAACAGGAAGCTGTAAATCCTGATATGTCCTAATAATAGCGGTAACAGTTGCATAGGATGGCTGTTACCGCTTTGGATTTTATTGGCTGATTTCATCTTCGGCAAGGAATGCAAGATAGTCTGTTACAGCCTTATGACATCCGGTAAAGTCGGGAGTACGGCGGCCTTTGTATTTTCTGAAACTGACGGTTCCGTTCCGGTCGATTGCTGTTACATGTCGGTTGAATGTCCCTTTGGTTCTGATATGGATGTCAAAGCCGTCCCTTCCTGTGATTTCAAGAAACATTTCTGCCGTTATTTTCTCACCGTTCAGGAATTTCCGTTTGTTTTCGTCGAGTTGTTGATGCCATCGGGATTCTTTCTCCTTTCTTTCCTGTTCTTCTTTTCTTTTCCGTTCCAGACGCTTTTCTTCCTGCCTTTTTGCATACGTCTCACGGGCCTGTACCAAGGGAGTGGAGTCAAGACCGAGGGCATTGAATACATGGACAGACAAGAGGGGGATGATTTTTCCATCCTCCGCATCCTTCAGGATGTTTTCAATCCAGTTCTTGCAATAGGCTGCCGCTTCTTCCCGGTGACCCTCCTTGTCAAGGATTCTGCGTGAATACTGTCCGCAGGAAAAATGGACATCACCTATCTTGCAGATTACATGGAAACTGTCTTCACTTTCGTTTCCGTATTCGTTTTTTCTTGCCAGCGAGATGAATACATTCTCCGCATACGGTTCAAGTTCCATGTATGGGGCAACGATGGTGTTGCCGTCAAACTTGTATTTCAATACTTTTGCTTTCATATTTCTATTCTGTTTTTCTGTCGGTACATATTCCATCTATTATCTCATTCTCTTTTCTCTCACCTTTGAGGAAGGCGAACAGCCACCGGAAAAAGAACGGGGCTTGGTCTGTCCCCAGCTGTGAGTTTTCCCCGTTACGGGTGGCGCATATTGCAAACCGTCCCAGTCCGAGACTGTCCTGTGGCGGTACGATATGGAATGACAGATCTTCCGTACTGTTGATATGAAGCCCGCCACGGTAGGTGTAGAAAGTCTTTGCGGCTCTACTGTCCGTATCAATGTCCACCCGGCTGTAGCCGCAGCGTTTCAGTTCTCTGATGATTTCCCTGTTTGTCATAATTGTATCTGTCTGATTGGATTTGAAATGTTCTGGTGTACTGTTCCCGTATTTGGGGATATGCCGTGTTCTGACACCCACTTCCGGTATGCCGTGGCATATTCCTGCCTTTCCCGTTCCAGACTGCTTTCCGTCTCCGGAGTATATCCGAGCAGGCGTATGTATCCACCGTTGCAGCCTGTCAGTTCGCAGTGCATTCCGGCTGCCTCCAGTTTTCCGATGCGTTTCTGTGCCGTCTTCGCGCTTGAATACTCCTTGGGCCAGAAATAATGTTCTCCCTGTGAGCCGTAAAAGTCTTCTCCGAGTATCATTTCCCCGATATGCTTCCGGCTCTCGATGAAGCCGAAACGCGCCTTGCCCAGTGCCTGTCGCATAGCCTTGTGTGCAGGTCCTTCAGGATACCTGAACACTTCAGGAGTGTCTTTTCCCGTAATCTTCGGCAGTTCCATCCGGTACGGCTGTCTGTAGCTGCCGATTCCGAGCGTGAGGTAGAAGTTGGTGTGGAAATAGTCGGTCATGGGGTCGCTTTCATCGAAATTGTATGACATCACAAAATCCCTGACGTTTGTCATCACCTCCTTGGCCCGGTCGGTCAGACTGTCCGATGCCTGGATGTTGTAGTGGTTGATGTCTCCCTGTACCTTGCCGGATTCTCTGGTGAAAGCCTCGAAGTCCGCTTTCATCAGCCGGATAAGGATTGAGTTGTATCCGTCCCTGCGGACCGAGAAGGTGTATCTCGGATAGGTCTCCTTGAGCCATGCCCTGACCAGTTCCGTGATTTCCGGTGCGGACTGCCCGTTGTAGTTGCGCCCTTTCCAGCGGTATTCATTGTACACGTATTCGGTGTATTCCTTTGCGGTGGCATCCTGAAAGTCGTGTTCGTAGCCTGTCGGGGTTGTGGAAACGCAAGGCTTGTCTTTCCAGACCTCGAACAGCTTTCCGAATTCGGTATTCACCTGCTGCATGAGGGCAGTGTCACCACCCTTGTCCGGGTGGTGAAGCATTGCCAGACGGCGGTATTCTTTTTTCAGCTCCGCCAGTGAGTGTATGTTCTGAAAATAAGTCATAGTGTAGATATTAAAGTCCCGCAAGACGGTTGATGAAATATATCTGCCAGTCCTGGTCGAGTCCGAGGTTGCTGCACGCGATTTCGAAGTCTTCGCTTCTCAGGTCGTTGTCTTCCTGAAGTTCCTGCAGGTTTCTTATCTCGTCGTCCAGGTATTCCTGTGCCTCTTCCTTGCCGCAACTGCATGAGTTGCAGATCAGGTCAATGATGTTCCGTGCCATAGCCGTTGTCTTTAATTGTTTGTCAGGTATATGTTCCTCTTCTCGTCATAGTTTTTGCCGTTCCACCATTCGTCGGCGGCCTCGGCGAATGTCTGTCCGGAATTGGCTGAAGGGAAATCGGATGTCTTGAATCCGGTCAGGTATTCAAGGTTATCGGTGCTGTTGGATTTCCACCATTCCTGCATCTTTTCCAGAAAGGATTGTTTGGAGCAGGTCTCCACATTGTCCTCACACCGGGAACACCAGATGTCATAGTCCACGTCACTGTGGTATTCATTCGTGTTTACATCCACCCATGCCTGGATTTCAATCTCCGTTGAACCGCAATCATTGCACACCTTGATTTCGGAATCGTCCGGGTGTTTGCGTCTGGCTTTGCCGTCATACAGGCTGACGGCCCGTTCCACCAGCTTTTCCCTGTAACGGTCCGTCAATTCCGCATAGAACCGTTCAGCGGCTCCGAATATTCCCTTGTCCGTCATCAGAGACCATTTTTCCCAAAAGTGTGGGTGCATTTCCTTGAATACTGTCCTGCACTCTTCCTCGCACCAGGCATTCCACATATAGTAGAAGAAGCTGGAGACTGCATTTTCCGCTTGATATTTCATAATGTTGTTTTTATTTAAGGTTATACATCCTTGCAAAATAGCTGTTCACTTCAGGGATCCTTTTCTTGTAATAGGGCTGGTTGTCCCTGCACCAGTCCGCCAGTTCCTGTTTGTTCCTGAAAGGTTCCCTCCAGCTTTGCCCGCTCATGATCATTTCCACCTGCGGGGCCAGTTCCCTGATGAACGCTCCGACAGTCCATCCTTCCCAGACGTATCTGTCCATATTGATTTTTGTTGCCATATTGTCTTTCGTTTCAAGAGTTTCCGTTTGTATTTTCAAGTTGAAGCCTTACTGCTTCGTACATTTGATTAAGCCAATCAATGTTGCTGGCTCCGAGTTCGAAAGGACTCTGACAGAAAACCTCTTCCATACTGTCCTTTATTGTTGCCAACACGGTAATGTGCTTGTCAGTAACCTCAATTCCTGTAACATAACACTCGTATGGTTCTGCATTATCGTCAAACCAGATGATCCATACAGGGTCTTCTTCGTTGTCGGTAAACGTGATTTTTTTCAGGCCGTGCGCATCGAGCAGTTGCCTGATGGCTTCGATTATGTCCTTTCTCAGTTCTTCAATCCTGTCGCTGAAACACATGGACGTGTATCTGACCTTGCCTTTGTCAACCCGTTCCCTGAAAGAAAGGATCTGCATGTCAGGGTGACTGCTGAATCTCCAGTCTGTCACCTCGTCATCATCGCGGGTAGTGTGGATGTTTCCGCCCAATACCAGACCGCAGTCTTCCGTTACAATTCTTTCCGCCTCGTCGCGGTCTTCCGCCACGACCTTGTAGGTACCCTCGAAGGTGTACCTTACTCTTACATCGTACTTTGCCATAATTCCTATGATTTGGTTAATGATTTCTATTGTTGATTCTTATTCTTGGTTCTCGAACGATTCCGGTGACAACCGGTACAGTTCAGCCAGGTTCAGCCTTGCCATCGGGTATTCCACCCATCCGCTTTTGCGTCTGTATCCCGTATCTTCGGCAAGGCTGTTCCTTATGAGGAATTCCATCGCTTCCGGATTGTTGTTTATGTCAATGAATGCCTGGTCGGGAATCCCGAATGCCGGGGAGTCTTCCAGATTGACGGTAAGTACCGTGTATAGTTCCCCGTTGTCCGGTGATTCCAGACTCAGAACCGGCCATCCGTTCGGGTAGAAGCCGGTGACAAGCCTGAATTCCTTTTCATGGTACCGGAATGTCCTTTCAGACCGGTTTTTCCCGGATTCCTGAATTTTGAAGTCGTCTTCTCCTTCAGTGAATGTCCTCACCGGGCAGGACACATCGTAATGGCAGCCGTCTTCGTGTCCGCACAGGTATTCTTTTCCCTTGAATAGGATGATTGCATATTTCTTTTCCATGATTTGATATCTTTAAGTGACCATACTTGATTTATGAAGCGACAAGACCTATCTTTTCTCCGAAGAAGGAATCGCATACCCCGTACACATGCTTGATGGAGCATTCATATTTTGAGTTCTCGTTGTCAAGACGGAAGCGGAATCCGTGATAGTCCCTGACTTCCAGTTTCAGTCTGACATCTTTCAGGAGTTCCATTTCCAGGAGACTTCCACCGCCGTACATGGAGCTGAAGATGCCGCAGCAGTTGCCTTTGGGAATAATGACTTCCCCAAGCGAGAATCCGGCATCATAAAGTTCCTGCAGGCTTACCTTGCCGATATAGGTCAGCAGGTTGGCACCGCAGCAGGAGTTGATGAGTTCATGGTAGAACTGTTCATAGGATACCTGTTCCTTGCCGTCCCTGTATTTTTTGTCGGGGAACCGGCCATATACCGTGTAGCCTTTCTCCACCAGCATTTTCTTCACTTTGGCTGGATTGAGGTTCAGCGCGTCTATCATATCCCCGAAATAGGATTCCTTGTACCGGTATCCTTCCTGCGATTCCAGCCAGTTGGAATTGATGCAGTCGTAGTTTGACAGCATCTCGACACGCACGGGGATGTCATCCGTGTTTTTGAGAAGTTCTTTCAGCGTGTCAGAGTCGTTTCTGTCATAGATTTCTTCCCTGATTTCGTCTTCGTGTTCTTGAAAGAACTTGTCCACTTCCTCTTCCCCGAAATCATGGAAACGGATACATTCATCCTTCAGCTTTGAGACGATTTCACGGACAGCTTCCCATTCGGCGTCACCGTACCATTCGTCCACTTTCTCCCACAGACTTTCACAACTCCTTTCTTCCAGACACTTCTGGATGGTGTCACGGCAGTTGTCGAGATTGTCGTTGTAGTCCACCCATACCAGCGTGTAGGACTTGTCCATGAGCGATTTCACGAATTCCATTGTCAGTCTTTCCTGTTCTTCCATTTCTGTTACCTGTGTACGGCAGGATTCTGTTTCCCGTACATGTCGTTTATAAATGAGAAGAGCGACCTTTCGGCCGCTCCCTTGTCATCCGTTCTCTTCCTTGAGCCTTTCATATTTCTCTGTTTCCATTTCCGTCTCGCCGTCGAAGTGGAAATGTGCCATATGACCGTATCCGGTTTTAGGCTCACCGCCGCATTTGTGCAGTGCGGTGTCTATTTCCCAGTCGGTATCACCGATGCCGAGGGATATGTATGTCCCTCTGATCATGCACCCGGCCAGCCTCAGTGCGGCATCCTTCCTTTGTTCCCTGCGGAGCCTGTCAAATGCCGCGAGCGCGATTTCCCGGTTGGGTATTTTTACCGTAGTTTCCATCGTTTCATTTTCAGTTTGCCGTTTCCATGTCTTTTCCGTTGTCTTTCGCTGCCAGGACACCGAAAGGCAGATCGAGTATCCTGTGGTTAAAACACAGCGTTGAATTGTAGTCCGTGCGTTGCCAGAGGGTGAAATGGTCTCCGGCGAACGACCATCTGAAATAGCCTGACAGTGAGCCGAACTGCGGATTGACATTCCTACTTATGAGGAAGCGGTTCACGTCCACGATGTGTCCCGCCGTCAGTAGTATGTTCAGTATTTCCACGAATGCCAGCTGCGAGTATGGGTCGATAGGCATTACAGGTCCTTTGAAGTTGATTTCCATATCTTTTGTCTTTTAGTCATAATTGTCATCAAATATTTCGTAACGGAATGGAAGCATGTCGCAGTAGTAGCTTGATACGCCCGTGTATATCAGGGCATCTTCTCCCGTGTCTGCGTCTTCTTCCGTTTCCGTGACGGTATCCCCGTACAGGTCATGGTAGTGTGATACCATCATGTGCGGGTCATCCGTGGTGATGTCATATCCGTAACTTCTGCTCCAGCTTATGAAAAACTCCGTTTCTTCCTCTTCGAGCCTTTCAAGGGCATCCCTGATCTCGAAGAAGTTGGGACAGAGCCATTCACGGCTGATCAGTGTGTCCGGAATGTTTTCCCATTTCGGATACCGGTATTCCGGTTCCTTTTCCCCGGGAAACAGGTCGGAACAGGCACTCAGGAACTCGCCCATGTCGCTGTAGTCGGACAGGTGCAGCCAGTAGTCCCTGTAATCCTTTATGTCAATGAGATGCTGTGTGGTCACGGCAATCTCTGCATTGTTCAGATCCATATTACTTGTCTTTTATGTATGTGGATGCCGGGGATTCCATTCCACCGACCTCAACAAGGTGCCGTGTCCCGGCTGTGCAGGGTTTTTCGGGAAAATACCGCAGCCTTGGCGAGGATGATTTTCCCGAAAACCGCTTGCGGCATGACCTTGCACGGCCAAGGAGGACACGGACTACCTTTGTCGGTGGGAATGGAACTCCCGGTCTTCTTCATACGGTTCATATTTATTCTGTTATGCGCTGGCTTCCCCAGCTGATGTGTATTTTGCCTTCACTGTCCTGCGTGCGGATGAGCAGGCTGTCGATGACAGACATTGTGATGTCGAACTCCTCGAAGATTTCTGACTGTTCTTTGACCTCACCGGTCTTGATGAATTCGTTCAGACGCTCCTTGGTCAGTACCAGTGCCATCAGGTTCTGTTCGACCGAATCTTCGTAGGTGATGTAGTGGACATCCTTCATTTCTTTGGAATCGAGACGGATGAAACGGAAGTAGAACTGTTCCATACGGGGGATGTTCCACTGCAGGGATTCCAGTATCACGTCGTTGCAGGTAGGTATGTTCACGGAGCTGCTCAGGCTCTGCTGTGTGCATATCAGGATGCCGTTGATGGTGGAGTCGAATTCGGTCACGATGCTCTGCCGTTTCTTGAAGGCTACATCTCCCTTGACCACAAATACAGGTCTGTCGGGAAAATGTTCCCGGATATAGCTCTCGTAGAGGTCGAAGGCCGCCAATGTGGTACATCCGATGGCAACCTTACCCGGTATTGTCCTTATGAGCCTTTCAATATAGCGGGTCTTGGAAGGATAACTGTCACCGTAATATCCCTCTATCAGGTGAGGTACCGAACAGGCTTTGATAAGCAGCTTGATCTGCCTCATGAGTCTCAGTCCTGCATCCTTTTTCGTGTCTCCCGTGCTGTTGTAGTACAGCTCACAGATGCGGCAGAATTCCTCGATGATGACACGGTATACCTCGTGTTCTCCTTCCGAGGGACGGACGGTATGTGTCCGTATCCGGTATTTCTCTCCTGCGAAGTCCCTGAATTTACGGGTGATGACTGTCTTGCCGATAAGTTCGGAGAGTTCGTCCTTGTTGTACACGTCCTGGTTCTGTTTCTCGATGCCGAATACAGTGGCTTTCCCCGGACAGTGGCAGGCACGGAAAAGGACATGCCCCCTGAAGGCGGGGAACGGTGTTCCGTAATCCGGGTTGTTCTCTTCCTCTATCTCGTGGTCCCTGTTTTCGTGGTAGACCTGCGGGCTCCAGCATATCATGTTTACGGAGTTGTTGTAGAGTAATTCGAACTGGCTGTACAGTTCCGCGATGTTGTTGCGGGTGGTTGTTCCCGTGTCGAGGATCTTGTACCTGAGCCTCCTGAATATGCACAGGATGTTTCTTGTACGCTGCGATGTGGGATTGGTGATTTCGTCTGACTCGTCGAAGACAAGGCACAGCTTGCCGGAAGTGCGTTTCACGAAACGCATCAGTCCTCTTTTCAGTTTCCGGAGCATGGAGGTGGAGACGACAAGGAATGTCCCTTCCGGTATGTTGTTGAGGTCGCCGGCGGTCTGTATTGTACGGAAGCGTTCCTTGTTTATGGTAAGGAACGGTATCCAGGTCATGTTGGTGGCGATGGCCGGGGCAAGTATGATGACGTTTTTTGCCTTTCTGAACTTGAGCAGGTATTTCGCCCTGTGATAGACGGCGGCGGTCTTGCCTGAACCCTGCTGCCAGTTCAGCAGGGCGTAGCGTTTCTGCAACACGAGGTTCAGGTCGTGTTTCTGCAAGTCCGTGAATTTGCAGACTTCACCGTCCTTGTTGATGAATGTGGTGCGGTCCAGGTATTCCTTCAGGCCGGCATCTTCCCGCATTTCCGCAAACTGGAGATTCTGGGTCTCGTATTGCCTCTGTTTGCGCCGTATCAGTTTACTGGCGGCACGGATCTGCCGCATGTTCTTTTCCGTGACGTTTTCCGGCATCGGGAGTTCGGCCCTTCCGAGTATGAGGTCATTGATGCCTGCGGCCTTGTGCGTGACCTTGTCAAGCAGACGCGGGGCATATTGCTTCAGCTTGAAGCCGTAGGATGTCTTCACCAATGCCACTTCCTTGCGCGGCACCACGTTCTGCGAGGTGATGTACCTGCGGATGATGCCGAGAACCTTGCCGGTGGTCAGTTTCTTGCGTTCCCATTCCTTTATCTGTTCCCGGGTGGCATTTTCCGGCGGTTTCTGGTTGCGGAATTTGGACACCAGCGCCTCCGCCTTTTCGACATGCCTGTTCAGCACGGCATGGGTTTTCAGTTCGTACATGTATTTGGCGAGCCTGTACTCGAACTGTTCCAGCTCTTCTTTGTCTATATGGTTGCACTCCCGCATCAGCTGGAGGCGCAGCCGGTGTTTCATTTTCCGCACTTCGGCTATGCGTTTCTTCAGCTCATCCATGCTGACAAACTCTTCCGCGTTGTAGGGCTGCATTTCAATATGGAGGGAATGGCGGAGGAATACCATGATTTTTGTTGCGAAATTCTGCACGCCCACCGTAGAGAAGGCTGAATGTTCCAGCCTGGTCTGGCCGATGAAGGAGAAATTCGAGTTGATTTTCGCCACGCGTGTCTTTTCCCAGAACTCGTTCTGCATGAAGGAGAGAGGGACGATGACCATCAGGATTCCGGCAGGGTTGAGCACGTCATAGGCCTTGTCCATGTAGAATTCCTGCGACAGCCTGTAGTCAAATTTCAGGTTGAAGGGCGGATTTCCGACAATGATGTCGAAACGCTGTTCGGGATTGTACAGCTGTATGTCGCATTTCTCGATATGAGCTTCCGGGTAGAGGTATCTGGCAACGGCCACCGCCTTGCCGTCAATGTCGAATCCGTAGGCATTGTGCAGGTTGGGCAGATGGTTGAAGAAGTTGCCCATGCCGCAGCACATGTCAAGCACCATTTCCGCCGATGTCGGAGAAAGGGTCTCCACCATGCTCCGGCATATGTCGTGCGGGGTGAAGAACTGTCCCATCTCGAATTCCTTCTTGGCCTCGGCGTATTCATGGTAGCTGGTGAAATCCGACTGCCTGAGGTTGTGCAGTCCTCCGATTCCCGTGTAGCAGTTGTAGATGCTTTCCTTCGGAACGAGGTCCTTGCCCGAGTCTATGGCGAAAAGGATTTTCTCATTGATCTCGGCACGCCTTCCCTGGGGAATCTGTTGGGGTATGATGGCATACATGTCTTTTCTTTTTTAATGGTTGGAAACGGAGACACCCCGCAAGGATGTCTTACGGGGTGTCTGAATAAGTATTTCATGAATCACTCTTCTCTGAGTGTGATTTCATCCAGCCGCAGCCTTCTGTAGCAGTTCTCTGCGGCCTGGCTGTCCTTGAAGCGTACGTCGATGCGTCCGTTCTTGTAGAACTTGATCTGTTCTGCGTTGCTCAGGGTGAGGTTGTACCATTCGGTTATATCCACATCGCGTCTGTCAAGGCCGATGACCATACCGCTTGAACCGTTTATCACGTCATCCGCCCCGTATGCGATACCTTCGCAGAAAATGTCCAATTTCCTTCCGCAGTCATACGAGAACTCATATTCCTTGTGATATTCCAGATGGATGCTGTCCCAGGACACGATGTCAGGGAAAGTTATCTTGTCCTTTTTCAGTTCGGGCTTCACCTTGCTCCAGCGGGAAGGCTGTACCGTTTTCAGGAAACGGGCCAGCAGTTCTTCCTCTGCGGTCTCACGGAAACTTTTTCCGCCGAGGTGTTCGATGACCATGTCCACGTAAGTCTGGTAGACCGGACGGAATCCCATGCGCATGGCCTTCTCGTCGATTACAGGAATGGGTACATCTACATTGTAGGTCCTGTTGAAATAGGAAATGATGCGATTCGCGAAATTCGCGTTGGCATTGCAGTTGTTGTCCGCAAGCTCGTTGATGAGGTCAAACGGTTTGAATTCGTTGTGGGTATAGTCATCTTCCCCGCTGTTGTTGAAATAGAAATTCCGTATGGAGACCTTACCGTTATCCTCATACTTGAAGCTCTTGATTTCCCGATACCGTTCCGCTTCTTCCTTGAAGATGTCATACCATCGGTCGATACGGTCAAGTGTCCTGTAGAGCTGGTCCTGCTGTAGCTGGCAATACTGCCGGTCCTGTTCTGTAATCTTGTCCTCGTTCCTTACTTGCACGTTCAGGATACCTGTAAGCAGGTCAGTGTGGCTGCCTGCTGTTCTTGTTGCTTTTGTCTGCATAACTGTATTGTTTTAGAGATTGTCAATTTCGGGTTTGATACGGTAACAGTAGGTAATGTGGCTGTCCATGTCCTTGACCAGCTTGACCTGTTCGGGATGGAAGTTGAGACGCCGTTCCATGGCCGGGGCATCTATCTTGTCCCATTCGTGCTGCGACAGGAACCGGTTTTCATGTCGGAAACACCAGAGTACGATCTGGTTTTCCCAGTTGCCCTTGAACACTGTCCCTTCATAGTCCTTCAGGAACTGCCGGAAGTTCTCTTCGGTCCTGAAAGCTATGTCGTAGCCCTGGTACAGGTTGCGTGCGTCCGGACCCGTGTCCTTGGTCAAATAATATTGTCTCCATGTTTCCGTGGTGAAATCACCGTAGAGCGGATCAGGTTCGGAATAGGACCATAACGGTACTTTTGCCGTGAATGTGACGGCACCGTTGGCACACGCTCCGCAGTTTCCCCAGTCCTTGAATGCACCTTCCGTCCATCTGACGAATTTCAATTGCTTGGGGTCAATATGGTGGAAGGCCCCTCCGCTGACGCTCAGCCGGATATTGGCGTCCTGCTCCCATACAAAGGGAATATAAGGTTCTTCACAGATGGAAATCCGATCGCTCTCTTCATCATTGTTTTCAATAAGGGCATTGCCGTAATATTTCCCGTATCTGTCCACATAGATGAGTCTGTCACCTATCTGTGGAGTCTTTTCCGAGCGTGTCCTTTCTATCAGTTCCACATAGCCGTTGGCCATATCCACGTCCTGCTGTGTCAGCCAGTGTTCATGATCGTACAGAATGTTCAGTGGTTTGAGTGTTTCCACCGTGTACTTGTTCTTTGTTGCCTGTAACATAACATTTGATTTTTTGTTAGTCCGGCTTCTGGGGCCGGAGTTCCCATAACTACAGGCCTAAAAAGGTCGTGTTCCGTACATGCAAGGCTTCGGGAAAAAATACCGCAAGCCCTCCGGGGCGAGGATGATTTTTTCCACGAACCCGAAGGGCTTGGCCTTGCTTGTACGGGAAGAACACGAATTACCTTTGCCTGTGGTTATGGGGACTCGGCTACGGTATGCTCGTTTTTCCCGATATGTTTTTATTCCGTAAGATTGCAGCCGTTTATATGGCCTTTTCAGAAAGAAATGTTATCTTTGCAAGTGAGATAAAGAGTTATTTGAAAGCATGAGAAATATGGCGGTTCGGAACAGTCTGGCTTTTTCTTATCCATTGCCCGTTCTCGTGCGAGTTTTATCCAATCTGTTGATAGTCAAATAAAACCTACCTGATTACAACAAATATACAAAAACTCGCTCATATACGGATGAATTTTGCAGGAATAATACAAACCATCTGAAATCAAAACCAGAAGATTTGCCAACAATATTCATTCTTAAAAGTGGCCGTTCTTAAGTCCTTCCTCCAATTTTTCCATCCATTTATTAAAACGAGGACATTTGCCTCGAATATCATCTATATCCAGCGCCTCAAGAATCATCTCCCCGTCAGCAGTCTTCTCATACGGGAATATCCTCATCAATCGTTTGGAAGGAGCGGTATCCGCCCCTCCGTTTATATCTTCGGGGGTAGGATATGAATCTATTATCCGCTGCAATTCATCCAAGCTTTCCTGATCATCCACCACAACATTGAAACCGTCCATACTGGTATACATCAGGGATTCAATCTCATGCCGTTGGATATAAGGCAGAAAACAGGAAGCATCCATAAATTCCGTTACCTTTTCTTTTATCCCCTGTTCCATATCCGGCAGTCTCAAACTGTCTGTGGTATAGCCGGGAAAATCTGTAGGAAGTCTGAAAAAGTCAAGCAAGGTTGTGATTAACACGTTTTTTGTCGCAGCCACCCGTGAAACGTCATTCTTCAGATATTCAAAACCCACATTCCCACCTTTTTTATTCAATTTTCTGTTCGTTAAGATTTTCTGGGCATTCATAGGATTAGTAAATCCTTTCGAATACAAATAGGGAATTACACGCTTCTGAATAAAACTCACTTCCGTATCGCCTTCAACTATAAACACTACTCTTTTCATTCCCACTCAATTTAAAGGCTGCCCGCCAATGACATTCTTCTCCCATATTTCTCCCAAGCTGTAATCTTCCAGCCAATGCGCTAAATTCTCAGAATCAAGCCGGTTGAAAACAGTCGCGTTGTCTTTACGATCCACAACAATGATATCTTCCGGTTCAAAGTTATCCACCAAATTGACAGATTGAGTGGAGATAATTATCTGAGCTTCTCTGGAAGCTTTTTTGATCAAAGCAGCCAGTTTGTTGACCGCTACCGGATGTAGTCCGAGTTCCGGCTCGTCAATGATGACCGTCTTTGGCAGATCCGGCTGAAGCAACAAGGTTGCCAGACAGATAAAACGCAGCGTTCCGTCTGATAACTGGTACGCATTAAAATACGTATCAACAGCTCCCTTCTGCTTCCACTCCAGCTGGATCAGCTGTTCGTTCAAGCGGTTGGGCATTAAACAGAATCCCTCAAAAAAAGGAGAAACCGAAGCTACCGCCTTTTCTATACGTGTGAAATGTTTTGGATGCTTTTCTTTCAGATAATATAAGAATGCGGCAATGTTAGCCCCATTGTTCTTCAAGCTGACATTATCATCCATATTACATTTTCCTTTCATGGGGGAACGGTCTCCCGTATCATGGAAATGATACACCTCAAATTCGCGTAAGAAGCTGTTTACATAAAATGCCTGTCCGGTATGGTCGTTCTTAAATGAAGATTCCTGCTTGTTGACCTCGTGCAGTTGTTTGTGCCAGGATACCCCATTGTGATAAGCCGTATCAATACGCTCAATAAATAAAGAATCCTGAGCCTCTTTCATATTTACAATAAAACGATTATGAGCATCCTTACCGCGTTCCGCAAAAAACAAGTCAAAGGACAAATGATCAGTTTCTTTTTTTCCCATATACAACAAACTGTCGGAGCCGCCTTTGGTGAGAACATAATTCTGAAGATTCCGCTCGTACAGGTTATGTATAAGAGTAAAGGCAGAAATGAAATTGCTCTTTCCTATTCCATTCCCACCTATCAATATATTTATGGGAAACAGCTCTACAGTTTGTTCCTTTATTGATTTGTATCCTTCAATCGTTATTTTCTGTATCATCAAAATTTTGTTTACATTCTCAAACAACAATACAAAAGTAGCTTTTTTGCCTGAATACTACAATTTTGCCGGTTGCAAATCTCTTATTTTTCATTTCTTTTATAGATATCTCAGACTTCAACAAATATACAAAAAAAATGCGTTGACAACATACCAAACGATGTGCCAACGCATTTTTTTA
>OGUP01000330.1_pt1 | contig 30711 bp, 25 predicted proteins | sample 1553661 | NCBI WGS metagenome assembly OGUP01 (sample SAMEA2580026, study PRJEB22360) | human gut metagenome | biome: human gut; feature: human-associated habitat; material: faeces | place: Denmark | collected 2008/2010
AAGTTCTAGCCGTATCCCAGGATCCTAGGACAGGAACACCTGCCACAATGGGAATTGAAGAAAACCTTGCCCTTGCTAAACGTCGCGGCAAAACACGTTTCCTGAAACCAGGAATCACAAAGAAAGAACGCGAAGAATATAAAGAACTTCTGAAGATTCTTGGCCTTGGACTGGAAGATCGCCTTACTTCCAAAGTCGGACTTCTCTCCGGTGGACAGCGCCAAGCACTTACTCTGCTGATGGCAACCCTCCAGAAACCAAAGCTTCTGCTCCTCGATGAGCATACCGCAGCCCTTGACCCGAAAACAGCAGCCAAGGTCCTTGAGATCACTGAGATGATCGTAAACCGCGATCATCTGACAACAATGATGATCACTCATAACATGCAGGACGCTATTACACACGGAAACCGCCTGATCATGATGATGGAAGGAAAGATTATCCTGGATATTCAGGGGGAAGAAAAGAAGAAGCTTACGGTAAGAAATCTGCTGGATCAGTTTGAGAAAGCCAGCGGACAGGAGTTCTCCAATGATTCTGCTCTGCTGAGCTGAGATGGGGATTTCGTAAAAGATATGGTTTTTCTTTTACGCAAACATTAAAGAAGTAATATTACTATTGATATTACTATTAATATTCACGCAACTAATTAAAGATATATGATTTTTCAACGGCTTCATCATCCGGAAGTACTAAGGAATAACCCTCGCGTTAAATACATTCATAAAAATCACAAACTCGCTGACGCTCAAACAGTGTGATTTTTATGAATAACACACTCGGAACATTCCTAAGAACTTCCAGGATTCTTGCAGATGTTGAATTAATCATATATCTTTTTTAGTTGCTGTAATTTGGAAAAAATATACTTTATGTTCACAGTAAGAAAATTGTCTCAAGTCCTTCTATAGTTTCTATAATAACGCCAATCATATTCCACTCATATTTTCTATAATATTCTTAAGTCTATTTTAAATTCCAAATATTTTATCTTTACCTCCTCCCCCATCTCGCTCAGCTGCCTCCTTCCCGGAGGGATCCCGACCACACGCCGCAGAAGGCTATAGCAAGGAGCAGGAAATCGACAGCATGGCTTTGATAGGCATAATCCGGTTATTTTCCCCGCACGATACTATAAATAGCGCTGTCCAGGTCAAGGGGGCTTTTATAAAGCTGGCGAAAACGTAAAAACGGGCTGCAGATGGGATGTATGTTTGCGTAAGTACCAGTATGTTGAACGGGCAGGTATAATGTGCATGAATTCCAGAAACCTCTGCAATCGTCCGTAGAAATACTTGAATATACCCAGTCTGTGTTATGAAGCATAAAGTGCATTGTCTGAGCCGTCAGGCGAGTTATGCACTTTTGATTCATGTTTTTAACAGACAGGGTATATTCTTAGTATTTCCGGGCGATGAAGCCGTTTCAGGGATTCATGCACATTCATCCTGCACACACATCCTTCTCTTACGCATCATTCATCCCATCTGCTAGCCCGCTATTAAAATAGATTCCCTGCTTTATTTGATCCCCTTCATGGACAAGCTGATTCGCTTCTTCTTCAAATCCACTCCAATCACTCGTACATCTACAACATCCCCAACAGACACTGCCTCCAGTGGATGTTTGATATATCTCTCTGTCATCTCAGAGATATGCACAAGTCCATCCTGATGTACACCGATATCGACAAACGCCCCAAAGTCAATTACATTACGTACGGTTCCTTTAAGGATCATGCCTTCTTTCAGGTCCTTCATATCAAGTACATCTGTTCTCAGTACCGGCTTCGGCATCTCATCACGAGGATCTCGTGCCGGTTTTTCCAGCTCTTTGACAATATCACGAAGTGTCGGTTCACCAACGCCAAGCTCTTCTGCCAGTTTTTTGTAATTCTTAATCTGTCTGGAAATACCACTCAGTTTGCCAGCAGTGATATCTTCTGGTTTGTATCCCAGTTTTTCCAGAACCTTCTGCGCAGCTTCATAGCTTTCCGGATGAACACTTGTCGCATCCAGTGGATTCTTTCCGCCTGTGATACGTGCAAAACCTGCACACTGTTCAAATGCTTTCGGTCCGAGTTTTGCAACTTTGAGAAGCTCACGACGACTTTCAAATCTTCCGTTCTCTTCACGATAAGCCACGATGTTCTTCGCAATCACTTTACTGATACCTGAAATATATTCCAGAAGGGATGCAGATGCTGTATTCAGATCCACCCCAACTTTATTTACGCAATCCTCTACGACTCCACTCAGAGCCTCTCCGAGCTTCTTCTGATTCATATCATGCTGATACTGTCCTACACCGATAGACTGTGGAGTGATCTTGACCAGCTCTGCCAGCGGATCCTGCAGACGTCTTGCGATAGAAGCCGCACTTCTCTGTCCGACATCAAAATTCGGGAATTCCTCAGTTGCCAGTTTACTTGCGGAATATACAGAAGCTCCTGCCTCATTTGTGATCACATACTGTACCTTCTCCGGAATTTCTTTCAGAAGTTCTACAATGATCTGCTCAGATTCTCTGGATGCTGTTCCATTGCCCAGAGAGATCAGAGAAACATTATACTTTTTGATCAGCTTCTTAAGTGTTTCTTTTGCAGCGCGGATCTTTGCATCATTTGTCGGCGCTGTCGGATAAATAACAGTTGTATCAAGGACCTTTCCTGTCTCATCTACAACAGCCAGTTTACAGCCTGTACGGAAAGCCGGGTCCCATCCAAGAACTACTTTACCAACGATTGGAGGCTGCATCAGAAGCTGCTCCAGATTCTTTCCAAATACATGGATTGCCCCGTCTTCGGCCTTTTCTGTCAGATCACTTCGGATCTCACGCTCAATCGCAGGTGCGATCAGACGTTTGTAACTGTCTTCCACTACTTCGCGAAGAATCGGTTTTGTAATTGGATTTTCTTTTGTAATGACCTGTTTCTGAAGCCATCCCATTGCTTCTTCTTCCGGTGCATTGACTTTAACCGTAAGGATTTTTTCTTTCTCACCACGATTCAGGGCAAGCACACGATGTCCCACAAGCTTTTTGATCGGCTCTTCAAATTCATAATACATTTCATAAACAGAAGATTCTTCCGGTTTCTTCGCTGTAGAAGCAACAGAACCTCTGTCCATAGTCAGTTTACGAAGATAAATACGATAATCTGCCTCATCAGAAATGTGCTCTGCAATAATATCTTTGGCTCCATTGATCGCATCTGCTACGCTTTCCACACCTTTGTCTTCTGAAACAAAATCCTGTGCTTCTTCTTCAATCGGCTTGTCTGTCATCTGAAGCATAATGATATTTGCCAGCGGTTCCAGTCCTTTTTCCTTCGCAATGATCGCACGGGTACGGCGTTTCGGTCGGAATGGACGATAAAGATCCTCTACTACGACCAGCGTCTGTGCATCAAGGATCTGTTTCTTCAACTCTGCCGTCAGTTTTCCCTGCTCTTCGATACTTCCAAGTACCTGATTCTTTTTTTCTTCCAGATTACGAAGATAGGTCAGTCTTTCATGAAGAGTACGAAGCTGTTCATCATTTAAAGAACCAGTTGCTTCTTTACGGTATCGGGAAATAAACGGGATAGTACAGCCTTCGTCAATCAATTTGACTGCAGCTTCTACCTGCCATTTTTCCACATTAAGTTCTTTGGTTATCACCTGAATAATATCCATTATAGTCTCCTTTTTCATGCATGATAATCATTGTATCTTTTATATTTTGTTTTCTGTTCTATGCTTCTGAATTATAATCATCACCGGTTCGGTCAGATATCTCCTGGATTCCCGTATGCTGCCGGTCAGTTCTCTGCTGATCGAGTTCTCCTGTTACATACATATAAAATGCGGTTTCTGTAAACTGCATATACGGCATCAGCCACAGCAGCCCAATATAAAGAGTAAACAGTGACAAAAACAGCAGTGGGACAAAACTAAGCTCCAACATCAGATACTGCCAGATGTGCCCCTTCATGGCATGTGTACTTGCTTTCAGTGCCTCTATACCGCCCATTTCCGGATCATCAGCCAGAAAATAGAATGCCAGTGCAAATGGCACTGTAAAGATTACACTCAGTACCATTGCAAGAAGCCACGCCCCCAACAGAAGCTGATACCAGTGAATCATGCTTTCCACAGTCTCTCCCGGATTTACCATATAAGTCACATAATAGAATGGAATCTGCACCACTGTGTCGATCAACGCTACGACCAGTCCGGCAACCAGTACTCTGTCCGGCTGGTTATGAAACATATACAGCAGATCACTCAGGCTGTAATCCCTGCCTCTGCAGATATTCAGCTGCATATAGCTGTATCCGGTACTGAAGATCATTCCTATCAGAGATACAATAAACACAAAAATTTCGCTTAATACCAATGCAAATACAGAATCTCCCGGAAACAGCTGTACAGCAAAAATATTTCCGATAAAATTAACAGCTACAACGGCCAGCATTGCAGCAATTGCAATCCCCCAGTTTCCCTTCAGATTACTCTTTGCATAGGATTTCCAGTACTTTCTCTGTCCAGTCATTTTTCTCCTATCTGCCTTTTTCAGGCATCAGACAAAAATTCCACCTTCGCAAAACCGAAGATGGAATTTACATATTTTGAATTTTACTGTTCCTTACTTCTGCAATGATCCCGACATCCTGTATCAGTCTGCAAGATTAAATGCATCATGTACTGCATTCATGGCTCTCACACCATCTTTTTCATTGATCAGAACAGTTACTCGAATCTCAGAAGTTGAGATCATATTAATGTTTACACCCTCATTATAAAGGCTTTCAAACATTTTTGCAGCAACACCAGGGTTGCTCATCATTCCTGCACCAACAATAGACAGCTTAGCGATATTTCTCTCTGAATGCAGTTCCTGATAGCCAAGTCTGGCTTTATTTTCTTCAAGAGTCGCAATTGCATCATCCAGATCTTTGCCATCTACCGTAAAGGAAATATCCTTTGTACCTGCACGTCCGATAGACTGCAGAATAACATCAACATTAATATGTTTTTTAGCAAGAACATCAAATAATTTAAACGCCATACCCGGTACATCTTTCAGACCGATAACGGCAATCCTTACTGCCTCTGTATCAAGCGCAACACCGCTGATCAGCATTCTTTCCACTGTAACTTCCTCCTTTACGACAGTTCCCTCACTGTTATTCAGACTGGAACGTACCACAAGCGGTACTCCATATTTCTTCGCCATCTCTACAGAACGGTTATGAAGTACTCCTGCCCCAAGCGTTGCAAGATCCAGCATCTCATCATACGTAATTTCTTTCAGCTTACGTGCTTTCGGAACCTTACGTGGATCTGCTGTATAAACTCCGTCTACATCTGTATAGATTTCACAGGCATCTGCATGAAGAGCTGCTGCAAGAGCAACTGCAGTCGTGTCAGAACCGCCTCTTCCCAGAGTTGTATAATCATCGTATTTATTGACTCCCTGGAATCCTGTAACAACGACGATCTTATGATTTTCCAGTTCTCTGCGGATACGTTCTGTATCAATTCTTTTGAGACGGGCATTTCCATGCACACTTGTCGTATGCATAGCTACCTGAAATGCATTCAGTGATACCGCCGGAACTCCCAATTTGTCAAATGCCATTGCCATCAGAGATACAGACATCTGTTCTCCAATCGTAAAGAGCATATCCATTTCTCTTTTTGGTGGTTTTTCATTAATATCTTCTGCCATGGAGATCAGTTCATCCGTATATTTTCCCATTGCAGAAAGAACAACTACCACATCATTTCCTTTTTTATATTCTTCAACACATCTGTTGGCAACATTGTAGATACGTTCTTTGTTTGCTACAGATGTACCTCCGAATTTCTTTACTATTAACATAGTTTCCTCCCGGAATACGATTTTATCAATCCTTTACACGGATCATTGCGATCACTTCACCATTCAGTTTACTAATCTTTTCTTTATATTCTTTCTGTTTCATGCACTCTGTAATGAATCCGAATTCATCTGGAAGAGAATCAACTTTTACAATCTGAAGTTTTCCAAAAGCGGCTTCTGCCTGTGCTTCCGTCACACCTTTGACTCTTACGAAAAATCTTCCCTCTGTCTCCTCCATCGGAGTCAGTTTCATCGGCTCATTTGACCAGTTTGTTGCAATATTTTCATGAAGATTCTTCGCTTCATCAACAACATCTGCCACTACTGCACTTGCTGTTGGAAGCTTTCCTGCTCCACTTCCGTAGAACATTGCATCTCCAAGCATGTTTCCATGTACAAAAACAGCATTAAAAACATCATTAACACTGTATAACGGGCTCTTCTGGCCAACCAGGAACGGTGCAACCAGTGCAGTGAATGTGTCCTCGCCCAGTTTTCGGCTGGTTCCGAGAAGTTTAATGGTCATGCCAAGTTCTTCTGCATATACCATATCTTCTGGTGTGATCTTTGTGATTCCTTCTGTATAAACATCTTCATAATTCAGAAACTTTCCATAAGCTAGGGAAGACAGGATTGCGATCTTACGGCATGCATCATAACCTTCTACGTCTGCGGTCGGATCAGCCTCTGCATATCCCTTCTGCTGTGCTTCTTTAAGAACCACATCAAAATCAGAACCTTCTGTTGCCATCTTGTACATCATGTAGTTGGTAGTTCCATTTAAGATTCCTGTGATCTCATCGACTTCATCTGCTGTCAGAGATCCGTTAAGTGCTCGAATGATCGGAATTCCACCACCGCAGCTTGCCTCAAACAGGAAGTTGATGTTCTTTTCTTTTGCAATCTCCATCAGCTCCGGGCCATGCTTTGCAACCAGAGCTTTATTGGAAGTGCAGACACTCTTATCTGATTCCAGTGCTCTCTTTACAAAGGTATATGCCGGTTCAATACCGCCCATAACTTCTACTACAATGTCTACTTCCGGATCGTTGGCAATGATCTCATAATCATGTACCAGAACTTCCTGTACCGGATCTCCCGGAAAATCTCTGAGGTCGAGAACATATTTGATATTGATCTCCTGACCTGCCCGTTTATTAATGCTTTCGTGGTTTGTGTTGATAACCTCCACGACACCACTTCCAACTGTACCGTATCCTAATACCGCAATATTAACCATATCTTCCTCCTGTGTAAAAAAATTTCTATTCTCTTCCAAGGATCTTCAGATAATGAATTCCTTCCCGACTTTCGATTTCTTCAACCATGGCCTCTGCATCTCCCTCTCCCGGAAGAATATCTACACTGAGTGTGAGAGTTGCGATTCCATTGATTGGAATACTCTGATGAATCGTAAGAATATTTCCATGAAAATGTGCAATGGTCTGAAGTACTACAGATAAAAGTCCTGGTTCATCATCCATCTGAATAATGAAGGTAATGGTCTTTCCTCTTGCCTCTTCGTGAAAAGGAAAAATATCATCCTTATATTTATAAAAGGAGCTTCGACTGATTCCGGTCTGTTCTGCTGCATCCTGCACAGTCTGTGCCCTGCCTGAATCAAGTAGGCGCTTTGCCTGTACCACCTTCAACAATACTTCCGGAACTGCCCGCTCCCTGACTACAAAATACTTTTTCTTCTCTGTTGTTTTTTCCATTCCAATCTTCCTGTTCCTGTTGAGTCCTTAATCCTTTTACAGTGTATATCCGTCACATTGTGGATACTACTTGTAACCAAAATAATACATATCCCTCTTCGGGCATGTCCATATATCAAGGACACGTGTTTCCCTACGAGGGATATGTTATCATACCAGCCCACACTCTGCAAGGATTTTTTGTCGTTCCAAACAGGCTGAAAACTGATTCTGTGTTACTGCTCACCTCGTTCGCAGCACACGCTGGGATTACTGCTGCTCTGCTGGTTTATTTGACAGAGCGATCCATTTCAGATATGCATTAATGAATGGATCAATGTCTCCATCCAGGACGGCATCCACATTACCGGTCTCTTCACTGGTTCTGTGGTCTTTTACCATCGTATATGGCTGCATAACATAGGATCTGATCTGGTTTCCCCAGCCGATATCAGTAACTTCACCACGAATACCGGAAAGCTTTGCCTCTGCTTCCTGCTGTTTCAGAAGATACAGCTTCGCTTTCAGCATCTGCATGGCCTTATCTTTATTCATATGCTGAGAACGTTCATTCTGGCACTGTACCACGATTCCTGTCGGGAAATGTGTGATACGGATCGCAGAAGATGTCTTGTTGATATGCTGTCCGCCGGCACCACTGCTTCGATAGGTATCAATACGGATATCATCATCATTGATCTCAACATCCAGATCTTTTTTAATATCCGGCATAACATCGCAGGACACAAATGAGGTCTGACGTTTACCGGCTGCATTAAACGGTGAAATACGTACCAGACGATGTACACCCTTTTCGGATTTCAGATAACCATAAGCATTTTCACCATTTACCTGGAATGTAACAGACTTGACACCTGCTTCATCTCCATCCAGATAATCCAGAACTTCCATTGTAAATCCCTTACGGTCTACCCAGCGGCTGTACATACGATAAAGCATTCCGCACCAATCGCAGGCTTCTGTTCCACCGGCTCCGGCATTCAGCTTAATGATCGCATTTTCACTGTCATATTCTCCTGATAATAAAGTTTTGACACGAATACTGTCAAAATTCTTCTGGAATTCATCCAGCATTTCCTGAATCTCCGGAATGATTTCCGGATCATTTTCCTCATAGCCCATCTCGATCATGGTCTCCATATCTTCCATCTGGGTTTCCAGACTGTGATAGATTTCCATATCGTCCTTCATGCTCTTGAGTTCTTTCATCTTCTGCTGGGAAACTTCTGCATTATCCCAGAAGTCCGGCGCTTCCATTTCACGCTCTAATTCTTCAACCCTCTGCTCTTTGTTAGCGAGGTCAAAGTGAATCCCTCACTTCCACTAATGGTTCTGTGTATGTTGCAAGAATACTCTTGAACTGATCTAATTCAACCACAGCTTCACCTTCTTTCTATATAATAAATATAAATAATCATATACTGTTATACAATACCATAATTTTGCCTATAATTCAATCTTTTCCAGATCTTCCGGCACATACAGATTACCGCTGAAATATTTCTTTCCCTCTTCTGTATATAATTCTTTACGACGTACAATATTTTTATCCTCTGTGTGATAAAGGATTAGATTCTGCACTCCCAGCTGTTCTGCCAGTTCACTGGCATCTTTTGCCGTTGAATGATGTTTCTCATATGGGTGAAAAACATCTGCCTGATCATAAAGGCAGAAAGCTTCATGAAGCAGCCATTTGCTGTTCTCGGCATATTTTTTCTCACATTCATTATATGGTTCATCTCCACAGCAGGTAAGCTTCCCACCGTTTCCCATATCCATACAGAACCCGTACTGTTTTGCTTTTGTAGACTGAATGTCAAAAAAGGTGACCTTATGTCCCATCAATTCTCTTTCTTCTCCGTCATTTACCACAACCAGATGCAGACGGTCTCCAATAAAGCAGGTCTGTTTTGCCGGATAAAGCATCTCTGCCATTTCTTTGAGAATTCGGATGACTTCCTCGTGTCCATAGATAGTTGCTTCTCCATCATATTGTCCCTGTTTCATATTCTGACAGATCATGCGGATCATCCAGACAACCCCCATGATATGGTCTACATGTTTATGTGTCACAAAGATCTCGCGCATATCTTTCCAATCAAAACCTGCCTGTTTCAGCTGACGAAGCAGTGTATTTCCACCACCACCATCGACAAGAAGATGTTTATCCCCATCCTCCAGAACAAAACATGTGTTATAGCACTCCGTAACCATTGCATTTCCTGTTCCAAGCATTGTTATATTCATCGGAAAGTTCCTCCCTTGCAGGTTTGATAATATTAATTTATCTTACCATAAGTCAGAAAGAAAGGGAACAGTCGTCCTACACTGTTCCCTTAGAATATATCTCGTAATTATGTTTTATATTTTTTATGAGAAGAAACTCTCAGCCACACTCATATCCGCCACATATCCGACTGTACCAGTCATATAGATCGTATCGTCATCTTTGATGTCAATCTGGATCATACCGCCTGGCTGATTTACATTGACTCTGTTTTCAACAAGTCCAAGTCTGTATGCTGCCACAGCTACCGCACAGCTTCCTGTACCGGAAGCTTTTGTATATCCGGAGCCTCGCTCCCAGATCTCAATGTCGAGATTACCGGTATCAATCTTTCGGCATATCTGTAGATTCGTTTTCTCCGGGAATTCATCTGCATTTTCGACATATGGTCCGAGCTCTTTTGCCAGTTCCGGTGTCACCTGATCCATAAAAATAATGCAGTGCGGATTACCAACGGTCAGACAGGTTGCCTTATATTCTTTATTATGGAAAATAAACGATTCATTGATTACTTCACGAACTTCTCCCGTTACCGGAATTTCCCTGGAGATAAAAGAGGCTTTGCCCATTTTTACACGAAACTCCGTAGCACGATTGTTCAGGCATTCCACCTCTATCGGTCCGGAAAGTGTCTGAATACTGAATTTCTGCTCTTTTACATATTCATGATCCATCAGGTATTTTGCAAAAATACGGACACCGTTTCCACTGATGGCAGCTTCACTTCCATCTGAGTTAAAAATACGAACCCCCATCTTTCCATCAATTTCAATCGGTCCGTAGAGAATACCGTCTGCGCCAAGTCCAAAGCCTCGCTGGCACAGCAGTGCGATTTTCTTGCCCTGAAGTTGTACACGGTTTTTGTTTGGATCCAGCACCAGATAATCATTTCCAAGTCCCTGATATTTTATCATTGTAATACAGTTATCCATAACCATATCCTCTCTTTCCGAATTAAGTAATCGTATTTACATACGTCTTTTGTTCCAGTATATAGTTTTCTTTTTGCTATGTATATAGAATAAAATGCGTGTCATATTGCAAAAAATGCTATAATATAATAAAATGATTATACAAAATCCTAATATATAGCAAACATTCGTTTTCTGAGGAGGTATCTCATGGATTATTCACAGTATAATCTCGAGAAAACCGGATATCTGAAAGAAGATTTTCGACTGTTCCATATCAATGACCAGACAAAGAAAGATTTTTCTTATCATTATCATGATTTTCATAAAATCATTGTTTTTATTTCCGGGAAGGTAACCTATCATATAGAAGGAAAAGCGTATCATCTGAAACCACGGGATATTCTGCTTGTCAGCCAGGGTGCGATCCACAAACCAGAGATTGATCCATCGGTTCCGTATGAGCGCTATATTTTCTGGATTCGTGATGATCTTTCCTGCCAGGAATTGAATACCTGCTTTCAAAAAGCAAACGATCGCAGTTTCAACCTTGTAAGAGCCGATTCTGCCCTGCAGGAACGTCTGAAAGATCTGCTTCCAGAAATAGAGCAGACCTTACAGAACAAACATTTTGGAGATACAGTACTGAGAAATGCGCTGTTTACTCAATTCATGATATATATCAACCGGATTTTTCTTCGTACGAGCAGTTCCCCGGACAAAAAAACATATTCCTCTGACACACAGGTAGAACAGCTCCTGAAATATATCAATCGCAATCTGTCAGAAAATCTCTCAATTGATCAGCTTGCCAATCGATTTTTTTTCAGCAAATATCATATGATGCGAAAATTCAAAAATGAGACCGGTTATACTATCCACAACTATATTACCAGTAAACGGCTCCTCATGGCGCGCTCTCTCATCAGTCAGGGAATGCCCGTTATGAAAGCAGCACAGGCAAGTGGATTTCATGATTATACAACATTTGTCCGGGCATATAAAAAACAGTTCGGTAAAGCACCTTCCTGTGAATAGCTGTCAATATCACTAGAAAAATATACCAAAATCCCGATTTTTATTGCATCCTTTTTATCAATATGATACAATTATAAGGTCGGGTGATGGCGACGAAGGCATTGCGTTTATTTGCAATGCCATTTTTTATACCTGAAACCTGAAAAGGGAGAGAAAGAGAGGGAATCCTAATGAAAGAAAAGAAAAAAATGTCACTGGCCATGCAGATTTTTATCGCACTGGTCCTGGCGATCATTGCCGGTCTGCTGATGCAGAACTATACTGATTTTGCCGAGTCTTATATCAAACCTTTTGGAACAATTTTCCTGAATCTAATCAAGTTTATTGTCGTTCCGATCGTCCTGTTTTCCATCATGTGTGGTATTATTTCAATGAGTGATATCAAAAAAGTCGGGTCTATCGGTCTGAAAACGGTTGTTTTTTATCTGTGCACAACAGCTTTTGCTGTAACGATCGGTCTGGTCGGCGGAAACCTGTTCAGAGGACTGTTTCCTGTAGTTGCAACAACAGACCTGTCTTATGAAGCTGCAGAAGCAACTTCTTTTATGGACACACTGGTAAATATTTTCCCGTCCAACTTCATTTCACCAATGGCAGAAGCCAATATGCTTCAGGTCATCGTAATGGCCCTGATCCTTGGTTTCGCGATCATTCTGGTTGGAGAGAAAAATGTCCGTGTTGTAAACGCATTTAATGATCTGAATGAGATTTTCATGAAATGTATGGAAATGATCCTGAAACTGTCACCGATTGGTGTATTCTGCCTGCTGTGCCCGGTTATCGCAGCCAATGGTCCGGCAATCATCGGTTCTCTGGCAATGGTCCTTCTGGCAGCATATATCTGCTACGTTGTGCATGCTGTTGTTGTATATTCTCTGACAGTCAGAACGCTGGGTGGATTAAGTCCTTTGAAATTCTTTAAAGGCATGCTTCCGGCAATCATGTTTGCTTTCTCCAGTGCTTCTTCTGTAGGAACTCTTCCGATCAACCTGGAATGTACCGAAAAACTTGGTGCCAAACGCGAAATCGCATCTTTCGTACTTCCGCTTGGAGCTACGATCAATATGGACGGTACAGCAATCTATCAGGGTATCTGTGCTATCTTTATCGCATCCTGTTACGGAATCCATCTGACACTTTCTCAGATGCTGACGATCGTACTTACTGCAACACTTGCTTCCATCGGAACCGCCGGTGTACCTGGAGCAGGTATGGTCATGCTGGCTATGGTTCTTACTTCTGTAGGACTTCCGGTAGATGGTATCGCACTTGTTGCCGGTGTTGACCGTATCTTTGATATGGGACGTACCACTGTAAACATCACTGGTGATGCTGCCTGCACAATGGTTGTTTCTAACCTGGAAGCTAAGAAAGAAGCCAGAAAGGCAAAGATAAAATAAATTTTTGTTTGACATTTTCTTTCCATTTGTTTACTATAATATCAATAAGAGGGAGTAGTTATCATCCTGCATACAGGATGAAACAATGATCGTCATCACGCCATACGGCCGGTTATTGTTGTAATCAACGAGACTTTTATCAATCAATTTTTTTGATGTGATAAAGGTCTCTTTTTTTATTCCATGCTTTTATCACAGGAAAGGAGCTTATATGGAATATCTGTTACTGATTATCGGCTTTGTACTATTAATCAAAGGTGCTGATTTCTTTGTTGAGGGAAGTTCTTCGCTTGCCAGGTTTCTCAAGATTCCCAGCGTCATCATAGGTCTTACGATCGTTGCCATGGGAACAAGTGCTCCGGAAGCTTCTGTCAGCATCAACGCTGCACTTGCCGGCAACAATGATATTGCTGTCAGCAATATTATCGGTTCCAATATTTTTAATGGACTTGTTGTTGTAGGTATCTGTGCATTTATTTCCGGTTTCAAAACAAATAAAGATATTTTAAAGCGGGATATGCCTGTAAATATTCTGATCACAGTTATCCTCTGCATAATGATTGCCAACGGAAAGCTCAGCAGAATTGAGGGAATTCTTCTTTTGGCCGGAATGATCTTTTATATTCTAAATATGATTCGTGACGCATTAAAAAAGAGAAATGAATGCCCTTCAGAACAAAGTATCCCTCTTTATAAAGCTCTTCTTTTTATCATCAGCGGTCTTGCCGCTGTAATTTTCGGCGGTAACCTCGTGGTAAATAATGCAAGTCAGATTGCAGTATCTTTCGGTGTGAGCCAGAATTTCATTGGTCTCACCATTGTTGCAATCGGTACATCTCTTCCGGAGCTTGTAACGTCCATCGTTGCAACACGAAAGGGTGACAGCGGACTTGCACTTGGAAATGCAATTGGTTCAAACATATTTAATATTCTATTTATCCTGGGAATGTCAGCAACAATTTCACCACTTCATATTCTCTCAGAATCTGTTATCGACTGTGGAATCCTCCTCATCAGTGGAATTCTGCTGTTTGTTTTTGCATTTACTAAAAAATCTGTGAGCAGAATGGAAGGTGCAGTTTGTGCACTGGCTTATATCGGATATACAGCATATCTTTTTATAAGATAAACCTTTTCCGATCCACATTCATACACAACAAAGCACTCTGTAAGATATTACTGCAGAATTGCAATTTTCATCACAAAATGGCATAATAATGGCATACAGATTTTCCTCTGTATGCCATTTTTTACATATAAGTTTTACATCTTAAGGAGGCTTAAATGTCATGGAATTTCAGAAAGTATTAGAAACAAGAAGAACTGTCCGCAAATACAGTGCCGGTGTCACCAGAGAACAGATGGAAGAACTGCTTCGTGCCGCACAGGAAGCTCCATCCTGGAAAAACTCCCAGACCGGCCGTTATTACTGTGTCCTGTCAGAAGAGATGGTAGATAAAATCCGCATGGAATGCCTGCCGGACGCCGGAAATGCCGGTAAATCAGAACATGCCGCACTGATCATCACAACCTTCGTTCATGACCATGCCGGTTTTCAGAAAGACGGCAGTGCTGATAACGAACTCGGCAACGGATGGGGATGCTACGATCTTGGTCTGCAGAACGAAAATCTCATTCTGAAAGCCACAGATCTCGGTCTGTCCACTCTGATCATGGGACTCCGTGAAGCAGACAGACTCCGTGAGATTCTGAACATCCCGGAAACAGAGACTATTGTATCCGTTATCGCAGTCGGCAAAGCAGCCGAAGAACCAATCCGCCCACACCGTAAACCAATCGAAGAAATCGCGAAATTCTTCTAGATGAATAGCGTGAAATCAACTCCCTGTATGATAACTGGATCATGTAGGGAGTTTTTGTATATAAACAAGAGCACCGCTTCATATATTGAATGAACAGGTTATTTCCGGATGATTTTAGATTCTGGCAAAATCCACTGCTTACGATGACTCATTCTCGAAGGTACTCCTGAGAGAATGCCTAGTCATAGTTAGCAGTTAGTTCGCCAGATCGTTATCCGGTTACCTGTGAATCAATATATGAATCGGTGCTCTGTCTTATATTCTATCCTTTTATGCTTTCATCAATTTACGTCCACAGCACTGTTTGTACTTCTTGCCGCTTCCGCACGGACACGGATCGTTCGGATAAACCTTATCCTCTTTTCTCTGAACCGGTTTCTTAACAGATGTGTCATCTTTGTTTGTTCCGGTAACTTTCGCTACCTGCTCACGTTCAATCTTCTGTTCAACATGGACATGATACAGCATACGTACCGTATCTTCCTGAATAGAACTGATCATATTGTTGAACATCTCAAAAGCACTCATCTTGTATTCTACTACCGGATCTCTCTGGCCGTATCCTACAAGTCCAATACCCTGACGAAGGATCTCCATATCATCGATATGATCCATCCACTTGCTGTCGATGGATTTCAGAAGAACTACTCGTTCAAGTTCACGCAGCTGCTCTGCTTCAGGGAACTCAGATTCCTTCGTTTCGTAAAGCTTCACGGCTTCCTCTTTGATCAGATGTTTGATCTCATCTTTTCTCTTGCCTTTTACTTTCTCTGTAGTAAGCGGCTCGATCGGAATAATCGGAAGGAGTGTTGTATTAAACTCATTCAGATCCCAGTCAACCGCATCTACATCATCAGAGAAACACATGTCCACTGTACTGTCTACAATATCTGTGATCATCTTGTAGATCGTATCTCGCATGTTCTCACCATCCAGAACCTGACGACGCTCTTTGTATATAATCTCACGCTGTTCATTGTTAACCTGGTCATAATCCAGAAGATTTTTACGGATACCGAAGTTATTGAACTCGATTTTCTCCTGTGCTTTCTGAATTGCATTGGAAAGCATTTTATGTTCGATCTGCTCGTTCTCAGCAACACCAAGTGAAGTAAAGATCTTCATCAGTCTCTCAGAACCAAACAGACGCATCAGATCATCTTCCAGAGAGATATAGAAACGGGATTCACCCGGATCTCCCTGACGTCCGGAACGTCCACGCAGCTGGTTATCAATACGTCTGGACTCATGACGTTCTGTACCAATGATCTTCAGACCACCGGCTTCTCTTGCCACATCGTCAAGCTTGATATCCGTACCACGACCTGCCATGTTGGTAGCAATTGTAACAGCTCCTGCCTGTCCGGCCTGTGCAACGATCTCAGCCTCCAGTTCATGGAACTTCGCATTCAGTACGTTATGCGCAATACCTTCACGACGGAGCATCTTGCTGAGAAGTTCGGATGTTTCAATGGTAATCGTACCAACCAGAACCGGCTGCTGTTTCGCATGAGCTTCTTTAACAGCCTCAACAACTGCATTGAATTTTTCTTTTTTTGTCATATATACCGCATCTTCGAGGTCTATACGCTGTACTGGTCTGTTGGTAGGGATCTCTACAACGTCCATTCCATAGATATCACGGAATTCTTTTTCTTCTGTAAGTGCTGTACCGGTCATACCGCCCTTCTTGTCATATTTATTAAAGAAGTTCTGGAATGTGATCGTCGCAAGCGTTTTACTCTCTCTTTTGACCTTAACATGTTCTTTTGCTTCGATTGCCTGATGAAGTCCGTCAGAATAACGACGTCCCGGCATGATACGTCCGGTAAATTCATCAACGATCAGAATCTCGTCATCTTTTACAACATAATCCTGGTCTTTGTGCATCAGATTATGTGCACGAAGTGCCAGTGTGATGTTATGCTGGATTTCCAGGTTCTCCGGATCTGCCAGGTTTTCAATATTGAAGAATTTCTCAACCTTCTTCACACCCTGTTCAGTAAGATTGACGATCTTATCTTTTTCATTTACTACGAAGTCACCGGTCTCAACAACCTCTTCACCCATGATGGCTGCCATCTTTGTCATCTCATGGCTGGCTTCACCACGTTCCAGCTGCTGTGCAAGGATATCGCATACTTCATAAAGCTTGGTGGACTTACCGCTCTGTCCGGAAATGATAAGAGGTGTACGTGCCTCGTCAATCAGGACGGAGTCGATCTCATCGATGATACAGTAGTGCAGATCTCTTTGTACCAGCTGTTCTTTATAGATGACCATATTGTCACGAAGATAATCAAATCCCAGTTCGTTGTTTGTTACATATGTGATATCGCATCCGTATGCTGCACGGCGCTCTTCTGGTTTCATATCATTCAGGACAACACCTACTGTCAGTCCAAGGAACTCATGAACCTTACCCATCCACTCAGCATCTCGTTTTGCCAGGTAGTCGTTGACTGTTACGATATGAACGCCTTTACCCTCCAGTGCATTCAGATATGCCGGAAGTGTAGAAACAAGGGTTTTACCTTCACCGGTCTTCATCTCTGCGATACGGCCCTGATGAAGAATGATACCACCGATGATCTGTACACGGTAATGTTCCATACCAAGAACTCGTTTGGCACCTTCACGTACAACCGCAAAAGCCTCCGGAAGAAGGTCATCCAGTGTCTCACCTTCACTCAGACGCTTCTTGAATTCTCTGGTCTTGTCTCTTAACTGTTCATCTGTTAATTTCTGCATTTCCGGGCGGAGTGATTCTGTTTTCTCCACAAGCGGCATGATACGTTTTACTTCATGCTCACTTCTTGTCCCGAATACTTTTTGGAATAAATTCATAGCCTGCTCCTGTTTCTGTATTTATTGATCGCTTATATACAAAATTATCGTATTTGTCCTATTTAAGAAATCCCTACTATTTTACCACTTTCCACCGGGGAAAACAATGAATATTTCTTAAATAAAGTATGTCCATGACGAATCCCCGTGCATTTGTTTGTTATTTCTAACTTGTGCTTGTCAATCAATCTTCGATATGCTATGATAATCTGCGTATCTGTAAGTTCAAAAGAAACCATAAACTCAACCTTCTACGCATCTTATGAACATACTTTTTTGACTGAGGTATTGAAATTGAAGAAAAAAGAACTGACTTTTATTATTGGCATCGTGGTGTTTGCCCTGCTCCTCTGGGGTGGCATGTATCTCACCCGCCGCGGGAATTACGGAAGTATTCGAATTACCGTAAACGGCGAGGAATACGGCACCTATTCCCTTGGGAAAGATCAGGTGATCAAAATAAACGGCACCAATGTATGCGAAATAAAAAACGGCGAGGTCAAAATGACCGAAGCCGACTGCCCGGACCACCTCTGTATGAAACAGAAAGCAGTTGACAGTACCGGTGGAACGATTGTCTGTCTGCCGAATAAAGTTGTGATTGAAGGCGAAAAAGGAGCATCCCACAATGAAGATTCCCCTGAATTCGATACTGCTGTCTGAAACTTTATCATCATTCCGGGAGAATTCTCCCTGAAAGGAACCTGCCATGAATCAGAAAAAACTTGCCAATCTCGGGCTTTTTGCCGCAGTAGCAATCATCTTTGGCTATGTGGAATCACTGATTCCCTTTTTTGCCGGAATTCCGGGAATGAAACTCGGGCTGGCCAATCTTGCAGTCCTGTTTATCCTTGAAAAATATACCTGGAAAGAAGCCGCCCTTGTTTCTGTCATCCGTATCTTTATCATCGGATTCATGTTCGGAAATCTTTTCAGTATTCTGTACAGTCTGGCCGGTGCAGCTTTAAGCCTCACCGTCATGACGGTTATGAAAAAAAAATCCGACTTCAGCATCCTCGGTATCAGTGTTGCCGGAGGTGTCTCCCATAATATTGGTCAGCTTTTGATTGCCTGTCTGATCACCATGACGTCCGGTCTGATCTACTACGCACCGGCACTTCTGATCTCCGGAGTGATCACGGGACTCCTGATCGGAACACTGACTAATGAAGTTTTGAAACGTATCCACTTCTAATTTTTCAAAAATGCCCGCCACTGATATAATTTTGTTGCTCACCACATGCAGAGGTGAGAGTCATCTCACATCTGATATAAGTCATTTACTGTAACGTAAAAACAACGAAATCGTCCGAAGACAATTTCGTTGTTTTTTTATTCTGCCTCTTTCACTGTATAGGTATTCTTCATCAATTCAAAACGGTCTTTCATCCCGGACGTCAGATACACGTTCTTATCCTCATCTACAAAGACTGCCTCCGCATTATATTTCTCAAGCAATTCTAATGCATCATCCATTCCAAGTACAAAACATGCTGTAGAAAGTCCATCTGCCAGAAGTCCGCTGTCACAGACAACCGTCACAGAGTCCAGACCATTCCACACCGGATATCCTGTCTTCGGATCAAGGATATGATGATATCTCTTACCATCTTCCATAAAATATTTTTCATAGTCACCGGAAGTCGAAAGGAATTCTCCACCCTCCAGTGTGATCGCACCAAGGTAATCGCCTTCGACATCACGCGGATCAGTCACGGCAACTTTCCAGTCAGAACCATCCGGTTTCTCACCGTAAGCCATAACACTGCTGCCGCCAAGGTTCAGGATCATTCCTGACACATCTTCCTGTGTCTTCAGAAAATCAGAAACTACATCACAGCCAATTCCTTTTCCGGTTGCTCCCAGATCCAGAGTAGCTCCTTTTTCCAGCGTTACCTTATCGCCATCCAGAGATACTTTCTGGTATCCCACATCTTTCAGAAGTTCATCCAGCTCTGACTGCTCCGGGACATGAGGATTTTCTCCTGTAATATCCCAGAGACGAATGATCTTTCCAATCGTTGGATCAAAAGCTCCATTCGAATCCTTCGCAAGCTGAAATATTTTTTCCAAATAGCCGGCAAGCTCATCTGAAACTTCCGTTGTTTCTCCCGATGCTGCATTCAGTTTCGCGATCTGAGAATCCTCATCCGTCCAGGAAAGATACTCTGTCTCAATATCCCGTATCTTCTGACCAATTGCAGTATTCAGGTCATCTCCTGTTGTATACAATGTTTCAGACACAACTGTATCCATTGCAAAATCCGTATTTGTATATTTCTGTACCTCTATATCCGCCAGTACCGGAACTGCTGTCAATGCCGTGCAGAAAACTCCGCACAGCATGACCGCTGACTTTTTTTTTATCTTCATTCTTTCACCATTTCCCGCTCTTTTACCGGGCCAATCTGAATATTTTTACGTGGGCAGGTCACCTGGCAGGCATGACAGCAGATACATTCCCCTGAAAGCGGTGTATCTCCGTCAATCTCCAGATGTGCAGGGCATCTCTTCCTGCACAGTCCGCATTTTGAAGGGCATTTATCCCTGTTTCTGTTAAACAGTGCAGACGGAAGGATCGGCATCATTGCAAAAACTGCTCCCATTGGACAAAGGAACTGACAGAAAAATCTTTCCTGTGTACACATTCCGATCAGGATCAGCACCAGCAGGATAATTCCAATCTTATAAGAAGCATTTGGAAGTTTTCTTGCTGTCAGCATGGAAAATACATCCCACGGACTCATTCCCTGAAGAGATGCATACCATCCGGTCAGAATGGAAAGCAGAAGAAATGCCAGAAGCACATATTTCACCTTCTGAAGAATTCTGACTGCTTTTTCCGGATAACCATGTCTTCCCTTTTTATGAAATACTTTCTGTCTGATAAAAACAGTCAGTTCATACATGGCATCTCCCAGTGAACCGAATGCACATGCATATCCGCAGAAATGTCTGCCAAACAAAATCGTAACCAGAAGAAGTAATCCTGTCACATCAAGAAATGAGTTCCAGGCAATCTGCTGGTGTGCTGCAATTGCCTGAAAAATAGATTTCACGCCCGCAAATGCCGTTGAAAAAAGTGCCGGATAAAAGATAAAAAATACAAGCTGTATGGCAGCCCGGATCAACCGGACCTTTCTCTGCCTCTTTTTCATCCGTTTTCCGCCTTTCCAAGAGCATCTACAACTGCATTGATAATACCTGTAGAGCTGAATGTCGCACCTGATACCGTATCCACATCCGTACTCTGCGCGGAAATAATGGAACTGATCACGCCCTCTCCCTGTGAAAGATAAGCAGAATCTTCACCTGGTGCACTTGTCACCTGAATATCTGTGATCTCATCATTTGCAAGTGTGACCTGTACGGTGATCGCACCTCCAAATCCCTGTGCGGAACCGGTATACGTACCATCTTTGTATACATTTTCCGAATCATCAGACTCTTCTGTATCTGCAGCGTCAGCTTCCTCCGCATCCTCTTTTGCAGCATCATCTTTGTCTTTTGCATCCCTCTGTGCCTGTGCGATCGCTGCTTCCTGATTCTTAGCAGCCTCTTCCAGAGCAGAGAGTATCTCCGTATTCTGTTCTTCCAGCTTCTCCACACGCTTTGTGAGTGCCGTAATCTCCTGTGATTCCTGTGCCTGCGTATCTTTTTTCTGCATAGAATTATATCCTACTACAGCGGCAAGAATCAACAGAAGACACAAAATTCTCATAATAAAATTCTGGTATTTCATCTAAAGTTTTCCTTTCAGACTCCTTATATTTTCAAGTTTTCTTTTTCACTATCGAACATTTATTATTTTGCCTGGCTGATAGCACTCTGAAATGCCTGAATCAGTCCATTTGAAGAATATGTAGCTCCACTTACCGTATCCAGCCCATCAGCTGACTGACGACCTAAAACCTGATTATAAATTCCATTCCATGCATTGGAAAATTCCGGTTCATCATCTTCCCCATCATATCCGGCTGACACAATATTTCCCCCTGATACATTAATCGTAACAGTTACCTGACCATTGAATCCCTCTCCTGTTCCCGTATAACTTCCGTCTTTATAGCCAGCTCCAGGTGCTGTTGTTGGCTCTGGTGCTGCCGTTGGTTCCGGTGCTGCCGTTGGTTCTGGTGTTGCTGTTGGATTCGGAGTTGGTGTCGCTGTTATATCTGAAGTTTTTAAAGCCTGCTCTAAAGCTGATTTTGCTCCATATAGAATTCCCTCAGAAGAATATGTTGCTCCTGATACAGTATCAATGCCATCTGTGCTTTGTTTTGCAATAATTGCCGGCTGTATTACATTCCATGCATTTCTGAAATATCTTGGTGTTTCTCCTTCATTGGTCTGAGATACTTCCGTAATCATTCCATCTTTAATTGTTACACAGATATTTATCTTTCCACCATATCCAATTCCGGTACCCGTATATGTGCCGTCATTATATAAAACCTTCGGGGTGTCCGGTATAACCGGTGCTGGAACGGTTGTCGGTACCGGAGTTGGAGTTACCGTCACTTCTGGTGCCGGTGTCACGTTTACCGCAGCCTGTTCCAGGGCTTTCTGTACCGCCTTAAGAATACCATTTGAAGAAAACGTTGCTCCGCTTACGGTGTCCACGCCATACACTGCCTGTTTTTCGAGAATCTTTGGCTGAATACTATTCCATGCTTTATTAAAATATTCTTTTGTATCAGTGTTCGTATTTGTGATTGCGGTTATCTTTCCGTCTTTAATCGTAACAGTAACTTTTACTGGACCGTCAAATCCTTCTGCTTCTGCAGTATACATTCCATCTTTATAAGTTACCTCTCCGGACGGTTTTGTTATTTCAACCGGTGTCGTTGTTTTATTTGAAGTATTGGTATTCTTCTTGGTCGTCTTTTTCGTTGTTTTTGCAGCTTTTCCTTTTCCGGCCTTTGACAGTGCATTCTGAACTGCCTGGATGATTCCATTTGAGGAATAGGTTGCGCCGCTTACTGCATCGACATTTGGAGTCTGACCGGAGATCATCTTGCTGATCACGCCTTTGGCTGATGCAAAATAAGAGCCTGTTTCACCAGCAGCACTCAGTATTTCTATAGAAGCAATCTTTCCTCCGGAAATCGTTACCTGAACAGTGATCGTTCCACCAAATCCAGTTCCACTTCCCTGATAAATCCCATCTTTATATCCGCCCTTTGGAACAGAAGTTGTAGGTGTCGTGGTCGTTCCCTGCCCCTGCCCAGAAGCTGCTGCTGACTTTTCCGGAAGTGCTTTTGTTTTTCCTGTCGTAATTCCCGCTTTTTTTATTTTGGATTTACTTTTCTTTGTTTTCAGAATGCTGCTGTCTGCCTCATCCGTATCTTTCATTCCTCCGTCATTAAAATATGCAGTTGTCAGCAGACTCGTAAGTTCATCTGATTTTATCAGTTCATTCTCAGCTGCCTGAACTGTTTTTGTACTTTTCACTTCACTGTCCTGCTGAAATCCAGCTGCTGCGATCGCAATAATTACAGCAACTGCCGGAAGAAGTTTCATAAGATTCTTTTTGTACATATAATCTACCCCTTAACATACAAAAGAAGGGGCAGTTATAAACGGCCCCCGTTCTTTTATATGTGTATTTTATAAAGGAATTATTTTACTGTTACTTTGAATGTCCTTGTAATTCCATTGCATTTAACAGTAATCTTTGCTGTTCCTTTCTTCTTAGCTGTTACAACACCTTTGCTGTTAACTGTTGCAACTTTCTTGTTGCTGGTCTTGTATGTAACTTTAGATACCGGTGCTGCTTTTACTCTAATCGTTGTTTTCTTACCTTTTTTCAGCTTTACAGAAGATTTTACAAGCTTGAAGGAAGGTTTCTTAACTTTAACAGTTAATTTCTTGGTGTATTTACCAACTTTTACAGTAATAACAGCTTTTCCAGCTTTCTTACCTGTGATAACACCCTTACTGTTGACTGTTGCAACTTTCTTATTGCTGGATTTGAAAGTAACTTTTCCTGTTACCTTAGTTTTGGTAACTTTGATTGTAGCTTTCTTTCCGACATAAACCTGTGAGACTTTTGCAGTGATACCAGGCTTAACTACTGGCGTCGGAGTTGCTGTTGGCTTAGTTTCATTTTTACCTGGTGTTACTGTTGGTTTAACATCTGGTGTCACTACCGGCTCTACAGGTTTTTCTTTCTTCACAAGTCCATTGATTGCTGCTGTCAGATGCTCATTAACCTGCTCATCTACTGCTGCCTGGCTGAATGCAACTGTTGTCTTATCCTTAATTGCTGCCTCAATTTCTTTCAGCATTTCCTGTGTTTCAGTAGCTTCATCTTCTACTTTCTTCCAGGATTCCTCTGTATAATCATCCTTATTGAGAGCTTTTACTTTTTCAAGTGCTGCTTTCAGTGCTGTTGTATCAATTGTGGACGGATCTGTTGGAGTCACAATATTGGTAGCTGTTGCATCAAACTCAAATGTATAGTCCTGATATCCCAGTGCATAAACGGTCAATTTCCAGTGACCTGTTCCATCTGTTCCTGCCGGAAGCTGGCATCTTACAGAATGTGTCAGACCAAGCTGAATTCCCATCATTTTATGCATCCAGTTATCAGCAGCAAATTTCGTACCATATGTTGCAAGTACTGTATTACCATTTCCATAGTAATCCCATTTAACTGCCTGCATTGCAGCACCAAGACCACCATAATTACCATTCAGATCCACACGAAGGAATTCTCCATAAGATCCACTTGCTGTTTTAACCTCTGGCTTAATTCCAGTTGCAACTTTGAGATCAGTTCCCTGAATACCGGATTCTGTTCCTGTTTTTCTTGCACTGAAAGAGAAGCTTCCATCTTCATTCTTAGTTACTGTTTTCAGTCCATTTGTGTTTACTGTTACATTTGCAGTCTCGCTGTATGCTTTCAGATTGTTTTCAGAGAAACCACCAACAAGTATTTCACCATTTTTTACTACCGGATATTTTGCTGCAAAATCTGCATAATCTTCAGCTTTTACCTGTACAGGGACATATTTAATACCTGTTACTGCATAATGATCAAGGCTTTCTTTCGCTCCGCCATTTACCTGAATAGATGCCGGAGTACCAGTCTTTCTGTCTGCCGGAGTCCAGATTGCAACTGTTCCATCTGCAAGAACCGGTTCTGTACTGCTCTTCCAGTAAGATAACTGATATGCATTGCCTTCTGTTGTATAAATTGTTGCCATGCACTGATAGCTTCCTCTGTGAAGGCCATGATTTGTTGTAGCTCTTGTTACTGCATCAAATGCGCCTGTATCAGATTCATTATGAGAGTCTTTTTCATCAGATCCGCTTACGTTTCCCGCTGCGGTCACACTCTCCTGACTCCAGTATTCACCCCAGGTGAGTCCTGCGTACACATAGCTGTAAAGGCTGTAAGAGAATTCGAGATTATCATATGAACTGGATGTTACTACAAATTTTGTACCTTCTGCCAATTCCAGTTTAGAGGTATCCAGTGTTCCGTCTTTCTTGACAATCACTGTTGCACCTTTTCCTGAAGCTGCATAAGTCTTATCTCCCACTGTTACAGAAGTAATTGTTTTAATATATGCTTTTAACTGGTCTTCAGTAATTCCGTCAGCTGCTGCGATTTTATGTTCTGTCGCATCATATACAGCCGGTACATTTGCCTCTTTTGCATAGAAGGAAGCCTGAATCGGAGCATATACATCATTAGCATCACTGATCGTCAATGTATGGGAACCTGCCGCCAGTGCTCCTGTTGTAATCTTGCCGTCTGCATAAGCAACTTCTGTTCCGTCAACGGCATATTTGGCAGAATATCCATCTGGAAGAATGCCTTCCAGTGTAACAGCTGCTTCTGTATCAGTTGTATGGATATCTGCAACAGTCGCTTTCACGCCAGTTTTGGCCAGAACCTTTACATCTGCAATATCTAATGTATAAATGCCATTACTTGCATAATATGTTACGCTGTCAATTGTCTTTCCCATCATAGACTCAAAATGTTCAGAGTTGAGATGGCATCCATGACTTTCTGTTGTATATCCTGTACTCCATGCCAACTCATATCCTTTCCAGATATTTTCCAGATGGCAGAGACCATAGGTTGTTCCGTCTGTTGTATTAATAACTGCACCATACACTGTGTCAGTATCTGTATTGATAATGCTGTTGAATTCAGTCTTATCAAACTTCAGCTGGTAGTCACCATAGTTGGATTTTGTTTTGAATTCAGCCTGCACCTGTTTTGTCTCCGGTGCTGCTGATTGACCTTTAATGGCACTGAATGTAAAACTTCCATCTTCACCGACTGTCAGTTCTTTGTAGTAGGATGGTTCCTCAGAAAGAACATAATAGGAATATGAGTCGCTTTCAAAAAGAGCATCTTTTCCTTTGTATTCTGTAGTAGTTTCTTTTCCCTTTATAGTTGTTGTGATACTCACTGAAGCGTTATCTTTAATCTGTTTTTTGTCCTTCAATACTGAAATATCAGATACTTTCACAGGAAAAGTCACACCAGTGATATCGCTTCCATCTGAATTTACGTGATAAGAGCCTTTTGCAAGACTGGATCTTGTCTTCTGTTTTGTTGCAGATGTGAATGTATCAACTTTCACATCATTATTCTTTAATTCTGCCTTATAAAAATCGTCATAAGGAATGTTCATGAGGACATATGCTTCGCCTTCTGTCTGTCCATCTCCAGCCTCATCAGCAAATTCATCTTCACTGACCTCTGCGCTGAAGAGTTCTTCATCAGATGTTTCTTCATCCTCTGTCACGTCCTCTGCTGCTTCTTCAACGTCTACATCTGTATCTTCCACAACATCTGTGTCCGCAGCTTCTGCACTTGCTTCTTCAATATCAGCACTTTCCTCTGCTACAGTAACTTCTGTATCAGAAAAATCTGCTGCAAAAGCTGTTGCCGGCATACTTGTCATTGCGACCGCTGCACTTAAAACAACTGGTGCAACTTTTTTCATCAATCTCTGATTTGCCATTTCCTTCCTCCTCTTTATATATACGCTATTGTGTTAGCGTTTTCTAACCATTTATTTTTATACCATAACTCCTTTTTCATGTCCACAAAAATGTTAGCATTTTCTAACCATAAATTGACTTTTTTTCTCATTAATGTTCTTATTGAAAATCATTTTCAGCAACAAAACAGCACGAAATACACTTGTTATCTTTATTTAACTTTTTCGTAATAAAAAAGCACTATGCAGTTTTTCAACCACACAATGCTTTTTACTGATTTTTAGAATCTTGTCGGTTCTGATCTACATCTCTTCTTTTAATTTTTCGAAGGCCTCTTTGCTCTCCTGCCATGCCGCAGGTGTTCCTCCAATAATTGAGCAGCCTTCATGTAAGGTGATCGGGCTGCCATCAATCTGTGTGATCTTACCTCCGGCTTCCTCCAGGATCACCGATGCTGCCGCATAATCATACGGCTGCAGTTTCAGTTCCAGATAAACGGTGTTACTTCCGGATGCTCCTCTGCAGAGTCCCAGTGCCGCAGAACCACCGCAGCGAATAGAAAGACTGTTCTGGAACATTTCTTTTACCACGCGGAACAGCCAGTCGATTCCTGCTTCATTGTATCTCGCACAGCCAAATTCCACGATTCCCTCTTCCACCGGTTTGTCAGCCATCTGAAGTCTTTTTCCATTCAGATAACTTCCGTGTCCTCTCACTGCCACATACATATCGTCCACATATGGATGATATACAAATCCGGCAATCATCTGCTCGCCATGCGCCAGACCAACCGATATACAACTGTGATGATAATCAAACATAAAGTTCGTAGTTCCATCGATCGGATCTATGTAGAAAGTAAATTCACCCTCTGCATCAGCACCGGCGTTTCCTTCCGTGTCTTCTTCCCCGAAGAAAGCAGCTCCCGGAAGAATCTCACCCAGACCTTTGATCAGAAATCTCTGGATCGCTGTATCATAATCCGTGCAGAAATTTGCAAGTCCCTCTTTTTTGTGGATATTTTCCTCACCCGGTCTCGCCTTCAACATTTTCTGTCCGGCTTCTCTTACCAGTTTCTCGATTGCAGCATATCTTGGTTCCGAACATTCCGGCGCAATCGCCTCATCCGGAAGGCTTCCCTCTACAGCTGTAACAGCCTCCGCAGTGTTTTCCACATCTGCTTCTTTCTGCACGGCACTTTTCCACGGGATAACATCCCAGCCGCCTATTCTCTTCACGCCGAAAACAATTCTGTTTCTGGTTCTCTCAAATCCCCAGTAAATTGCTCCGCCGATTATTCCACCAAGCGTATTAAAGAAAAGATCTGTCAGCTGAAACGTTCCAATTTTCAAAAAAAGCTGGCAGGTTTCAATTCCAAGTGAAAAGCAGAAACTGATCTCAAAACTGTTCAACAATACTTCCTGAATTCTTTTATCCTTTGTGTGATCTTTTTCTTCTCTCGCCCAGAAAAGAAACATAATAAACGGCATAAACAGTATCAGATTCTCAAAATTCTCCGTATACAGCTGTCCGTTATAATGCAGTCCCCAGATTCCGATCACGTTTTCCAGCGGATTTCCCCAGACGCTCCGACAGAATAACGTACGGAAAAGCAGCATACAGGTATAAAACACAAGGAAAAAGTGTCTGCGAAACCAGCTGCTTTCTTTAAACTGCCAGATCCACGCTCTGGCTACCGGTCCAATACCCTGCTTCCTTCCCAGCATATAGACACACATGATCAGAACCGCGATAAGCAGCGATGCGCCTGCTGCCTGATAGACTGCTCCAAGAACATCCACCAGCACATTTACAAAATACTTCATATCTTCCCTCTCTCTCCGATCAGTTCATAATAAAAAATATATTGCTGCATAATGCCTCTCATGCCATGATATCTTCTGTTCGGAAAACCTCTGCGATAATGTTCGTCAAGAACCTGCCGGATATGCGTATCGATCGGGAATGCATCCATGTGATGCAATGCAAACAGACAAATGCAGTCTGCTACTTTTTCGCCTACTCCACTGAGCTTCATCAGTTCTTTTCGTGCTCTGCGATAATACTTCATCTGATACAGTTTTTCCAGTGAAACTTCTCCCTCCAGAATGCTTCGCGTTGTCTCCACGATATATCTGGCACGGTATCCCATTCCAAGCCTCCGCAGTTCTTCTTCTGTCGCCCCGGACAACTGCTGCGGTGTCGGAAAGGAATAATATTCGGTATCTCCTGCTTTCAGTTTCTCACCATATCTGACACAAAGTCTCTCGATACAGCTCCGGATTCTGGAAATATTATTCTGCTGCGAGATCAAAAAAGTAATGATCATTTCCCAAAGATCCTGTCGCAGAATACGGATTCCATTTCCGCACTGTACCGCCGCACTCAGATACGTGTCCCTCGGATTCACCTTTTCAATATAGCGTCCATAGTCCGAATCAATATCAAAATACGGTACCCAATAACAGATAAATTCTACATCACTGCAATAAAAATTTACAATGCTTCCTGCCTGAGATATTTTCAGATATTTATCCCCGGCAACCAGTTCATATGTGTTATTTTCTGCCGTCTCGTGCATACGGAAGCACTGTCCCGACCGGCAGATTTCTCTCAGGCTGAAATTATCCAGCTCTACTGTAATCATGTTTTTCTCCGATCCCTTAATTACTGACTTTCGTAATTTTTACATCTGGTGTCTCACTACCCTGTACTCATCCCCATTACGATAATACGGACATTCTTTATATTCTGTACTGATAAAGCGGTAGTATTCATCCTCATCCAGATTCACATCGCAGTAATAGCTTTCACTTTCTTCATCATATACATAATTTGCGCAGTAATCACAGCTTGTTGCACTCAAAACAATTCCTCCAACAGATTTATTTTACACCAGATTGTTTTCTGACCGATTCTGTTTATTCCCAAATCTTCCATGGAGCCTGTCCACTCTGCCACAATGCCTCCAGAAGATTCTTTTCACGCAGAGTATCCATACACTGCCAGAATCCTTTGTGGCGATATGCATTCAGCTGTCCCATGCGGGCTGCCTCCACGAGCGGTTCTTTTTCAAATACAGTCTGGTCTCCTTCGATCAGATCAATAATGGACGGCTCCAGCACCATAAATCCGGCATTGATCCAGCCTCCGTCTTCTTTTTTCTTCTCTTTAAAATTCGTAATCGTTCCATCATTCTGAATATCCAGGATACCAAATCGTCCTCCCGGCTGTGCTGCTGTAATCGTCGCCATTTTACCATGGGAGCGGTGATATTCCAGAAGTTCTCTGATATTTACATCTGCAACTCCGTCACCGTAAGTGAGCATAAACGTATCTCCATCCAGATACTCTTTTACGCGTTTGATACGACCGCCGGTCATAGTATTCAGACCGGTATCAACCAGCGTTACCTTCCATGGTTCCAACACGTTATTGTGCACGATCATTTTATTTTCCTGTGTAAAATCAAATGTGATATTGCTGTTATGAAGATAGTAATCTGCAAACCACTCCTTGATCACATGCTGCTTATATCCACAGCAGATTACAAATTCATTAAAACCATACGCAGAATACATCTTCATGATGTGCCATAAGATCGGCTTCTCCCCGATCTCGATCATTGGCTTTGGCTTAAGATGACTCTCCTCACTGATCCTTGTCCCAAAACCACCCGCTAAAATAACAACCTTCATAAATACTCTCCAATTCCTGAAACTACATTCCTGCCAATACCCCTATTCTAATACAAACCCCTGCAAAAATAAACCCTAACCTTTCCCCATTAAGCTTCTATCACCAATCCCGTTGTGCCTTTAGCTTTCTTAATCTCAATAGTCTCCGGGTTCT